>Ga0209630_10000385_pt1 | contig 50591 bp, 84 predicted proteins | sample COG_01_FD_184745 | JGI IMG/M metagenome (GOLD analysis project Ga0209630, IMG submission 184745) | Pelagic Microbial community sample from North Sea - COGITO 998_met_01 (SPAdes) (version 2) | ecosystem: Environmental > Aquatic > Marine > Neritic zone/Coastal water | place: Helgoland, sampling...
CAGAACCTTCACTATAATAACCTGTATTATCGTCCAAAGATGTTTCGTCGTCAATCTCCTTCATTCTACTTTCTAAGTATTCACTAACATCAGATGGAAGGTCGTCACCTTTTATCATACCATACTTTCTTAAAGAGTCTCTAATATTTTTAAACTCATCATTAATTTTGTAATGTACGGACCATATAGAATCAGGGGCTTCTGTAACTCGAAGTATTTCATCTTCAGTAAACCCGTGTTCTAAAAATAAAGACCTTAATTTTCTATATAAAACATATAGATTACCGTCTAAGTTGGTTTGTTTAATAAATTTTAATGATGGTGACATTTTAATTACTCGTTACTTAAGACTACAGGTAAAATAGCGGTTAATACTGTGGTTAGTATTGTGACGTTACGTGTGTTTCTTAACCTTTTTATCTTATCTTCTTTAGATACAATTTCTAAAGATTGATAAGTAGTTTTATCTACCAAACTTTTATTGATGAACATTAAGGAATCGGTTGTTGTTTTGAACTGAGATATTAGAATATTATTTTGTTCTACAATACCATTTAAATCATTTACTTGTAGTAATAAAGAATCCTTCTCTATTTTACATAGGTCGTACTTAACTAAATCTGCAGCAATTTGTTTTGCTTGAATTGTGGGAATACAAACTAAGTCTTCACTCACCGTATCGCTTTGCGAAAAAATCGGAAAGCTCATTGTGAGACATATTATCGATACCATTAAGTGTCTTATCATAATCTTTTTTTAACTTATTTATTTGTTTATTCCTATTTTGGATTGTAGTGTTTAAACTGTCTACCTTCGACTCGGTCTCAACTAAAGTGACCTCTAAACGCTCTTTTAATTTAGTTGCGTCATCAACTTTATCCTGTAACTTGTCTTTCTCTTCTTCTAATAAAGAATCAAATCTTTCTTCGGCAGCCATAACTGCTCTATCAACAAAATTTTTGGTCATAGACCATACCGCAACACCACCTAATATACCTCCGATTAGTATTCCAATACCTAATGATATTAGTCTAACATTTTTCATACTTGTTCAAAAGTTATTTCTTTATCATTGTTTTTACCAACTTTAATTTTAAACTTTTTTTGGGCTGACTCCATATTTTTAATTATCATATTTAATTTGTCTTTAGAAATTACACCTTCGGGGTCACCAGCTACAAAATTTCCGTCTAACTTAAATTCACCTGTATCCATATTAAAATTAACAACGTCAAAATTACTAGCTGGATGATATACTTTATATAGTAATTTTTTACCTGAACTAGTTACGTATTCAATTTTACCGTCTTTAATACCTGTAAAATCTTCATATAAAGATTTAATATCCTTTATTTCTTCTTCTGAAATAACAATTCTTTTATCCATAACAATATTGTTTTACAATAAATACTTTTGAAAACAAAAAATCCACACTTAGTGAGGATTTAAATGGATTATTTCCATAGTATTTGAATCACAACAATAGTAGATGCAAGTATAAGGGTAACCAAAGTCTTAGGGGTTATACTTTGATTGAGGTGTAACCATGTCAATAATGCGTACACAAACATACCCAAAGAAAAACCTATTAACCTACTCGGCCACAACTCGCCATTAAAACCTCCAACACAATACTTTGTTCCATATATAAAAAAATAAGATATAGGTACACCCATAAGAGCCATAAACCAATTATTGTTTTTAAACCAATCGTTTATGAATTGAAGATTTAACTGATACCATACGGCAGTTTGACCTAAAAGGAATAATATAGAGCCAGTTATTATTTCTTTTATGCTATTCACTATCTTCAGCTCTTTTAACTATATCAGGATTCTGTTTAATCGTTTGAATAGTAATTAAGTCTTTAATTTTAGTGGTGGACCAATTGTGTGAACGAGTAGTATAGATTATATCTATGGGTAAGTGGTCACCTGTACATCTTTTACCAATATAGTCATCACCTAATATACGTACATCCGGCTTATAAAATTCCATCAATTGAACCAGTTCTTCCTCTGTTTGATAGCAAACTACCTCATCGACGTATTTGATGGACATGAGGGTCTTATATCGTTCGTAGAGGGGTACTACAGGTTTATACTTAGTGAATCTTGTTTCAGATGGGTCTTTCTGAAGAAATACCATAAAGTAATCACAATGTTCTTTAGCCGTTTCAAACGTATAAATGTAACCTGGGTGTAATAAATCAAAATTACCCGCAGTAAATCCTATCTTTCCTTTTTTACTATCCATGTAACAATAATATCATATATAAAAATGATAGTCAATAAAAAAACCCTCCGAATAGAAGGGGTTTTTTTATAAGTGTAGTAAATAAAAAACCTACCTGAATAGTAGTGGTTAATTACTCTTCGTCTTTATTATATGTGTCTACGTGACCCAACTTCTTATTCACCATTTTATGGAAGTTTTCATTCATAATTTTCATACCTCCTTCGTGTTGTTCACGGATGGTGTTTTTTTCTTGTTCGGTTAAGTTGTTTAATAAATGCTTCATGTTTTATGTTGTTTTGTTATTATTACAGAATCCCTTAACAGGTACACCTGAACTGGATATAAAATTATCGATAGCTTTAGCCAGTTCATCACCCCTATCGTAAGAGACTCTTAATTCTTCGAGGACACCGTCTTTCAATTCCTTAGACATCTCAAAACTTCTACCCTTATTTACTGCTCTAATTATATCATCGATGAGGTTCACCAACTTACTATCTAATTTATCTAACAATAAACCAATCGCTTCGTCAGGTGTATTCACTTTTTCACCCTCCTGAACTTTTTTAATTACATTTTTAATTGCAAATACACACTGTGCAACAGCACCTTCCACGTTATCACAAAGACTGTCAGAATCTGCAAGACCGTTTAAGGTTTTAAACAAGTTCATCATAACATTTTTATACTTAGTGACCAACTCAATGGCAGTAATTTTAGGGGGTCTGTTCTGAACTTTATCCTTTACCTTATCAATAATATTTTCATCGACTGAATACATGTTAAGAATGTCCCGTTTCTCAGACTCAGATATAATTACTCTTTTACTCATAATATTCTTTTATTATAAATATCACAAGAAAGAAAAAAGACAACCCAAATTATCTTAAAGAGTCACTAAAGTAAGTCCCATAAGAAAGTCCAAAAAAAATTTCCGGCATACGAAAGGTCTTATATTATTCTTCAAAATCGTTCATAAAGAATGCCAAGGTTTTATCCAATACTGCCAAATGGTTTGTTTAATTTTCTTTTTCATTTTTTCTCAGGTGTTGTAAAATGCCATTGAATCAATTTGTCTCTTAGTTTTTCCGCTCCTCCTATAATCTTAAAAGGAAAAATCACAGAACGTTCATTTCTTGTCGCCAAATTGTTTTTGTCCCATACAGGGTTACCCGCCAATTCAAAGTATGCACGTACTTGGGATTTAGGGTTATCTACCAAAGCGTTCATGGGAGACATACCATGTTGTGCCATTTTAGCGGCCGGTGCGTATTGTTCACTGTCATAACTATATTTATTATTTGTTCCCTCGGTTTCGAACCAAAAAAAGAATGATTGCATTGCTTCGTTTAAAGCATTACCATTCATTGTTAAAAAATAACCCAAATTACTTACATCACCTGTTTTAACTTCTTTAGGTTGCAACGTACCAATAAAAATTAAATCACTACCAACCTTTACAGGACCCAAGTTTGAGGATTCTCTTCCACTCTTACTTGTTCTAACATTAACTTTAAGTTTTTGTAATGGCATCGTTTGTCCGTTAATCGTGATTTTATCCGAAGCCATATTTTCCACCGAACCAAAATCCTTTCTCATATTAGGGTCAAGAGAACTATTTTTAAAACCTGATTTATCGACCCCTTGTTCAGATATTAAACCATACATCTCTTGTATGTTTTTCTTTTCTTGTTCTGATAATATTAATCGTTGTCCCATAATAATAATGTTTAATAATAAATATATCCAAACCCACATTATCTTAAAGAGTCCCATAAGAAAGTCCAAAAAAAATTTCCGGCGTCAGAACGAAAAAAACTACGACCGAAAGGTCGGAAAAAAATTTTTCAGTGTTCCGGCATACAAGAGATTTTAACCTCTATACTTGTTAATGAAGTGTAATTTCTCCTCAGAATTAGGTAAACTCCTTACCGTGTCGTGTAAAGTCCTTCCTTCTTCAATTATATATGTTTTAGCCCATTCCATGGCCTTGCGATAATCTTCAGGGGTATAATTAAACTTATCCATAATACGTGTTTACAAATAAATATATCAAATTAATGGGGAATGTCTCTAATATACGGAACTTTTTCTCGGTCAGCAAAGATAAATTTGTCACTACGAAAAAAAACACGTCCGAAAGGACGGAAAAAAATTTTTCGGTAATCCGGCATCAGAGAGATTTACAAACAAATAAGCAAAATAAAACCCCCAAACCGAAGAAAGGGGGTTAAATTTACAAACGTAATGGGGTTACGCTCTACGGAGATAAGTTTCATCACGAAGGATATAACCAATAAAGGCAAATGAACCCAACATAATAGGTGTCATAACTCCTGAACCCCCCATCATAGAGAGATGCATGACCACAGCTCCCGTCATAATGGAACCCAAAAGAACGGAACCATATAATGAAGTACGGGGGTATACAAACAAAATAACACCAAGAACTTCAAGAATACCCACCATAGTAAGGTAAGGGGTTAAGTTCATAAATGTAAAATTGTTTACCATTTCTTCTGTGCCGAAGATTTTAGAGAATCCCCCCATCACCAACATGAAAGAAACAAAAGCTGTAAATAACCAACCTAAGTTGGTGAGTGTTAAATACTTTTTCATAATATATAATTTTAGTTTTATATAATATATAAAATAATAAAATACTTGTAAATAGATGATATATAAATAAGATTAACGATTACCGTTAGTAGATTCCAATTCCTCTATTTCCTTAATCAAGTCGTCGATGTTAATATTAGGTCCACCTGTAGTAGGCATCTGAAAAGAACGGTATCCCCTACTCTTCATGTCATATAAATTATCTTTAATAGTTAAAAGGTTCTTCATTACTTTTTATATAAATTTATTATTTAGGAATACGTTTGATATGGGGAACGATAAAATTATTTCCAGAGGAAAACCAATTACTACGAGATATCTTACACTCATCATACTTAACCCTACCCCATAACCCAGACTCAAATAAACGAATACCCCGTTGTGAAATAAAAAAATCGTTGATGTATCCCTTTAAAAAAACCCTGTAGTCAGAAGGGGAGGTGTTACCACTATACTTACTGACTATAGTATCAAAGAATTTCTTGCTCCAATTAATATTAAAACCGTAAAGATAAAAACATATCTCACTATAATCATCACCTTTATTCATAAAGACTAACTTAGGTTTCTCTTCGTCAACAAGAAACCAATCAAAGTCTTTACAAAAATGTTGGAATATTAAATCGTACCTGTCTTTCATATGTTGGAGGTTGTTAATAATACAAAGATAAGTGAAAATTATTTACTTTCCCCTATTGAAATGTGATTTAAATATAACCTGAAGAGAGATGAACATAATAAAAAAATACTGATACCATATAACCCATCATCATATGCATAACAAGATAAAATTAAATACAGTAAAGGGATTTCTAAAGTCCTTATTATATCACCCATATTACTTGACCTTAACTGTGATTTCTATAGGTACCGTAATGGTCTTCTCATATGAAGGGGAAATCCCTATGTCCCCATCATAATCCACATAGGTAATCTCCACTTCCCCACCGTCAAGAAGAACCTGAGATATAGGGGGGTAAATTCTTTTATAGTTATTTGTTGATGACCCTATGAAACCATATTCTGTAATTTGATTATTGTTTTGTGAATCACCTACTAATAGACATCCTGATGTATCCTCAGCAGTATTTCCAATATGAATTAAAATATATTCAAATCCTGGTACATCCCTAACCCATAACATCCCCTTATTAAAGTCTGTACCAAATCGTTCATTATAATCTTGGTTCATACCTCCTTCTGTTCTAAGAGTTACGTTGTATGTTCCTGATGGTACCCGTGTCTTACCCGATACCTTTTCATCTCTATACTCATCTTCCAAAGTATAAGATAGAAACTTACGTTTACCGTCAGTTACATCAAATAAAATCCCATTAGTTGATGTCCCCTCACTTGATATTCTTAATACTTCTAGTTTCATATATTAATCATTTAATAAATGGTACAATATCAATATATCTTACATTCGCATTCAGACTCCTATCTTTAAAATATGTAGAATGTATTTCTGTTAACTTACCGAAAATATCACCCTTCAATCCCATACTATCTATACCCCTCATTCCTTTACATTTTTCCTTTAATGATATTTTGATTTTAGGAGTAATGTATTCATTGAACTTATCGTTCATTCTTTTTTCAAAATCATCTTTGGGATTGTCAATTGCCAACGACTCACCACCAGAAACAAATCCATCGAATTCAATCTTATCGATACATCTATTTACTGAAGGTAACATGTACTTCACAAGTAATCCGTACTTTTCTTTAAAGTCCTCCATAACGATAAATACCAAGTAAAATAAAAACCCCTCCTAATTGGAGAGGTCTTTTAATTCGGTCTCTTTTACTACTTCCCTATTTTTCTTATATTCTATCCTTTCCTCGATTCTTTCACGGTCATAATACTTTTCAACCTGCTCTAATCTCCACTTCACATCACCAATCTCCTCGATAATTTCATTCTCAAAATCTACCTTAGGTTTGTTCAGTTGTTGGGTAATAATTAGTGCAAGTTCCAAACACTCTTCCGCCAACTTCTTATGTTCTCTTATTACTCGACCTATTTTCATTGTTTTGACTTCTCCTTTTTTTTAATATACTTCTTTAGTTCTTGACCATAAACTTTACGATACCCAAACTCTTCCATCCTACGTTGTCTGTTTGGAAAACGACTAAAGTTCCCCATACCATCCATATCCATTTCATCCGCATTATCGGATAGGTTTTTAAAATCTCGTTCCTGTTCTTTATGTGAACGATTAATCATGGTCAACAACCCCAACATATAGAGGATGAAAATAACTGACCCAACTGTGAACATTACAATTTGCATGACTATTACTTTTTGTTGTTATAGTAATCGTTTCGACGTTGACGAATAGTAGTTGCCATACTCAATATTGATGGAACCCAAATTCCAACAAAGATACCTTCGAGTTGATACCCCATAAACCACAAGGTTACGGAATACAAGAATGAGACAAAGGCAAGAATTACGGGATAATAGATTTCCCAAAATGTGATTAGTTTGTTTTTCATACCACAAAGATAAGAATAACTTTCCAATTTCTCAAATTTTTTCTGGAAATTTCCAGAAAGGTTTTTACCCCTTTTTCAGAAAGAGGGTCTTGTTTCTATATAATAAAAAACCCCTCCGAGTTGGAGAGGTTTTAACTAAATATGGTTTTATTGATTATCAGGATTTATTGGTATTGGTAATTCCTTACCGATTGTTTTATCACTAAGTTTTTGGTCAAGTTTCTTAACAAACGTTTTATAAGTATTAGTGAAATCTGAACCATTTGATTGTGCAATAATTGTCCCTGTTTGTATTTCAGTTAATTTAATATACGTGGCAAACTGGTCTTTCCAAACACAGACAATATAATCAGTTTCAGTTCCTGACCCACCTGTCCCTGTCTTACTATTACATAAAGGGTTTTTAGATGTACCGTCTTGCTCATTAATCAAACCATACATCTCTTGTATGTTTTTCTTTTCTTGTTCTGATAACATTAATCGTCGTCCCATAATAATAATGTTTAATAATAAATATCCAATTTTCCCAAAAAATTTTATAAACAATTTTTTCAGGATTCCCATACAAATTTCATTTAGGCTATTGAACCCCCTTTTTGACCCCCAAAACCCCCAGGGGGAGGGGGGATACGGGAGGGTATACAGGGGGGACCCCCCATAGGAGGGGGTATATAGGGGGGTTCTTAGGTAAACTCCATATGGGTCCCCCCTTAGTGTATGTTGTTCTATGAGAGTCATGTCATGACAACCACATATCCAAATATAATAGGGGGAAGTTATGAACTGACAATATGACAAATGTTGAAAAGTATTGGGGGGATTGTTTGGTATTGTCAAATATTATTCGTATCTTTATGTTGACGCTTCAGATTTAGGTAGGGGGAAAAATAAAGCATCAACCTAAGTTACGGCGAATTAAATTAATATCCAAATATTTATTGTTAAATTATTCCATATGTCCAAAGATTATTTCAAGACTCTCCCCTCAGGTTACATAGAATATATTGATAAGATTATGAAGAACTTAGTTGTCGGTAGTCACAAAGCACCTGAGTGGTCAGATGATTGGGATATACGTTTGGATAGTTTAGATGGTACCCCCATATTTTCTATTAATGGTGATAGTACTTATCCCATTTATAGAATCAATTATAACCCCTCAGCTTTATTATTCAATATGGTTCCCATGGGTGGTGAAGGGGAACAACTCGAATTCATTGTTAGAGCATATGAAAAGTACAACATTGAAAGACTCGTATATGATTTCTTCGAAAGAAGAAACGAAGACATAGAAATCCTTGGTAAGGGGCACGGGTTTAACCCTTGGACTCCTACCCGTTTTAATTAATAACACATGAGTATATTAAATACATACATCGGCAGTGGACCAGAAGATTTTGACTTCGATAATATCCTACCCGAAAACTATATCAAATACCTTGATGGGATTATGGGGAATACCAATATGATTGTATCCACCAAACCTAACACTCCCCCATATTATGATAATGTATATGTAGTTAATTTTCTCCATGGTGTTAAACCAACAAAGGTGGTGATGAGATTACAAGGTGATATGGGGAGTGACAAATATCAGTTCCTGTATTATAACCCGAATGTCTTTATGTTTAATATGATTCCCCTCGGTATATACCAAAAAGAAAAGTTGGTGAAAAACCTATTCGAAGAATACTTTAAAGATAATATTATTATACGTTTTGAAAATATGGGGTATGAACTTATCTTGAATACTATTAGAGTAATGGACGGGAAAGATATAAACACATACTAATCCGTTTCCATAGGGTTTTATTTTATAACTTGTTCATAACTATTTCCTCCTGTTGATATCATTAGGGGTAATTGTTGATAAATAAATGTGTCATTTTATTTGGTTTTGTCAAAATGTCATGTGGACTTTGCTCACGGCACAGAACCTTTGGAGGGTTTTGTGTTAGTATTACCCCCTCATATTTTCCAGCTAATAATAAATAAATCGATGATTTCATCGGCAGAATCCCCACTTTTCTTTAGTTTCCCCTTACTGTATATGTCTATTTAGAGAGAGATAGAGGTAGGGTATATATTCCAGATAAAAAGGTACATTATAAAGGGGGTAGCGGTGAGACGAAGTCCTATAATCCCCTCCAACGTTCTCCTATCGATAATTTCTTATAAAACCCCAACGAAAAGACCATGAATTTAGACTTTCTTAAGTGTCAAAATGTGGTAGAAAGTGGTGTAATATCCGAAGGATTATGTAATACTTATGAGTACATTTTCGTATATGGTTTTCCTTTTAGAAAACCCCTTAGTGTGTATGTCTCTAAAGTCTCTGAGGGGGAAGACTTCTTAGGTTATTATGGGGGGAATGGAACTATGAACGAAACATAACGACCCGTGTATACGGGGAGTGGTTCACGTAGTGAAATGTATAGTGAGTAGTTCCATTTACTCCATAATATATCAGTTAGTTCTTTTTAAACCTATAACGTGTGAGTAATCATAACATATGGAATCATACACCTTTAATATTTCATCTTTATATTTTATATCGTATAGTTCTCCTTTACCTGGCATTACTAAGTCATTTTCTTTTTTATATGGTGCCACGTTTTCCTTTAGTGTGGTTTCGAAATCGAATGCCCCTTTTGCTTGATATTTAAGGTCTCTAAATGTTTCTATTATTACAGGTTTCTCCCCTTCATATCTCATTTCATCACATATCCTTTGTTTTACTGTATTCTTTGTGTAACCTACTTTTAGGAACTCCATACCTTTTACACTAAAATGAACGTAATATACGGTATGTTCTCCGAAACAAGATTCTACTCTATTGATAATAGTGTTTATTATATTTGGGAATGTTTTCATTATGTCCACGAGTATTTTTATTTTGGTCTCCGTGGATTCATTTCTGATATTTAAAAATCTTTCGTATAGTTCTTTCATATTTTAAGTATAGTAAAAAAATTTGTTATTTCATTGATTGAATATTTTAATTTTCTATATTTGTTTTATTAATGAGATAAAAGTTATGTTAAAGTATTTCATAATACTGTTGAGTGTATTTGTTTTTATATACATTATTGATGAAATAAAATCTAAGGATTAGATGAAACGTTACGTAAAACGTTAATTCCTGAAAATCTTACACAGTTGGTTATTTAACAATACTGTGTTTTCTGTAATGTTGTATTTGTGTAATACTTCGAATACAACACTTTCTACTATTTCTTTTGTTACACCCGAATCTCTTTCTATACACAAATTGTTGTTTGATTCTATGTCTACTGCAAGTTTCCCCTCTGATTCCCATGATGTAGGATATATTCCGAAACTATATAAACCGTAAAAGTAATCTGATGTCATATCTAAATTGTATTTTGATATGATTTCTTGTACAATCTCCTCTGTTATCGATTGGAACTTTACTCTCATCTCCGTCCATTTCTTTTCGTCTGTTGAATCCCAGTTATAGTACGCTTCGATAACTAAGTTTGGTGCTCCTAAGTATTTTCTGATATCTTCTATATTAGCAGCTTTCCATATCGTATCTACATACTGTGGGTCGAAGTTTGGTGATGTTGGATTTACCTTATCTAAGTCAGGTTTGATTTCTATCGTTACGATTGTGGCTCGCTTGTTTTCTTTATGAACGAACCACGCGTTGTTATGTCCTAAGTGTGCTTCGAAATCTAAGATTCCTTTAGCATATAATGTACCGAACAGTTTCTTTACCGCTTCGAATAACTGTACCTCATCTTTAGAATACCCTATTTCCATATGTTATAAATATGTTTGTTTATTTAAAATAGTTTATTTATTTGTGTATGTAGTTACATTTTTTATATATTTGTGTGTCGTCTTTACCCGCGATTACGTATTTAATAGTAAAACATATATGAAACTCATTTTAACATCCCTATTTATCACTTTCTTTCATATGGTGGCTAGTTGTCAGTTATCATTGGATTCATTGGTTACAGACCCTTTGTATGTCCCTAATGCCGTTACGTTTGACCACGACAATATAAATGATGGTTGGAGAGCAGAAAGTATGGTTGAATGGGATGACTATGAAGTTTTAATATATAATAAATGGGGTGAGTGTATTTGGATGAGTGCGGATATTGAGGAGTGGTGGATTGGTGACCATCGATTTAAGGGTACTCACTATTCTCGTGATGGTTTGTATACGTATAGTATTTCCGCACGAAAGGGACTTGATTATATTAATAAAATGGGAACTATATACGTTATTCGATAATGGATTTATATGAAACCGTACATGAATCATTTGTATTATCTTTGATAGTGTGTTCTTCTTCTATTTCACTCGCATCAGTTGTATTAGTAATGGTTTGGTTATTTATTAGAAATAAAAATGAATACTACAAAGACGGTGTGAAAGTAGATGGTTATGAAGATTCTCTCTGACTGTGGCTGGTTCAAATCCCCCTACCCCCTTTTTTCACTTCTTTAATATTTATCATTAATGGAAGACAATCTATCAGATAAGTACGAGGAGTCAAAAAGGATTCAATTGTTGTTTGACGGTCTGTTCTTTAACAAGATGGGTTTGTCTTGTGATGTCGTATATCTACCATCCATTTTACAACATATAGTTGTTGTAAATATTGATTTATCGAAGATGTATCCATCTCTTGGTGGTAATCCTGATACGATTGAAGAACTCAAAAAGGGTGGATTCCACAGGGATTTATCTAAGTCTTTGAGGTATATTGACGTTCTACCTATGGATGTGTACACATATCCTGTATTCTCACTCGATAAAAAAGGTTTTGATGATTTGGATAAGATTAGAGATGGTGTATTAAAATCTTATGAGGAAGTAAAAGGTGTTATTGGTCATTGCCTAACTGAGGTTGATGTTGAGTGGATTCCTGACTTAGATACTATTTTAGGTCGAGACACAATGGACGCAATCGATGAGTATATACTTAACTTAGATGATGATATATCATTAGCCTACAAACCATATTTATATTTCATGTATGGTCAAGGTAAGTGTGATGATATGAGTTTACCGTCAGCTTATAAAGTGATTGACGATATAAACCCTGATGTAAAATACATGAGACCTGAAAGAATTAAGAAATGAGAGATTTAATTAAAAAAGTATTAAGAGAAGAGTCAGAGTCCATGGACATAATGGATTTTTGGAGTAACTCTCCTAAGGTTACTGATGTGAATGATACCAAACAAATGGATAATTTCATGTGGCACATCATCGATTATGTGGATTTTCCATCTGATGGAAACTACAGAAGAATTAAACCTTTTATCCTATCTTTAATTAGGTATGGTATGATTGATGTTGAGTTATATACCAATATGTACACATGGTTGAATCGTAAATTAAGAGAAATAAGTGATATTGAGGAAACTTTTCAAATGTCATTAGATTATGTTGGTGGTGATGATTCATATAGTGACTGGAAGTGGCACGTTCTGTCGTTAGGTAAGACTAATTTTGAACGTATTAAAGAGGGTTACGATGACTCTATTGAATTTGTTGAGTCACTAAGACCTATAGAATCCTTTAATTACGCATGGCCCCATCCATATGACTTTAGAGGTCATTAATTATCCGAAGTCATTCTAAAAGTACAAGCAGGTCTACCGTTAATTAACGGCATACCGTGTTCGTCATAGGTAATCGTTTTTACCTTCGTCTTCTTGTTTTTAAATCTTCCCGTTAGTATTGTATCACCAACCTTTACTTCTAACTTAATCATTTTGACATACTTGGTCTCTGTACTGAGTTTAACAGTCCATCTCTATCTTCCACCCATTTACTAACGAAATCTTTATCGTTAGCGAAAACCTTCCAAACATAAAAGTCTTTAAGGTCATTAAGTAACATCCCTGTATCTATTTCCATTATATTATAATTTTAAATTCCCATACCTTCCAAAAAAGAGATAGTACTTTTATCTCGTGGTGTCTTTGTTTTCTTAGACTTAAGGTATTTAAGAGTTTCCCTAAGTTCGTCATTTTTATTCTTAGGTTTTATTTCCCCCTGTCTTTCAATAGGTTTAGTTATTTCATCCTTTTTTTCATTGTTTTTATAATAAACATTAGGGTAGTAAATCATCTGATATACTTTAGCCGCTCGTTCAGCGTTAAAAGTAGTCAGATAGATGAACATGTAACGAAGGATTTCTTTCATAAAACAAATATACGAAATATTACCCTTAAAAAAAAACTTACCAAGAACTTTTTTTAAATGAATACTTTTACCTATATTTGTAAAAAACAAATCTCATGGACATCATCATCGCACTCATCGTAATCGGTCTAATTTTTAGTTTTGGTAGTTCTCTATTGGAGGGTATCTTTTCGGCAATTTCAGGTGGAGGTAAAGTCATCGGATTCATCATCGGACTCTTCATTTTGTATCTCTTCCTTACTGGTGGTTGTGGTTAAGTATTCTTCTAATTTTTCAATACTAATTTTTTGAAACTCATTTTTAACTTCTGTAATATGTGTTTCATCTAATCCCATATAAAGTTTAAGCGTGTCTATAACCTGATACATATCTGCGTCTCCAACTAAGTAAGTATTTTGACTAATAGGTTTAGTATTCCATCCAATTTTTGCCTTTCTAAATACAATATAACCTTCCTGACCCCCCACTCCTTGGAATGTGACTTGATAGTTACCTTCAATTTCAGTAACTATCGTTTTAAAGTTTTTATCTAAAAATTCTCTTATTATCTCCATCCCAATAGTATATTAATTACGATAAACAAATTTGTAATAACTGATTGAAATACAATAAACGTTCTGATAATTGCAACTTTGTCGCTGTACCAATTATCTTTTTCATTTGCTTTTGAACCTAATGACTTAGCCCAAATAGTCCAGTATTTTTTGACTTTATCGTTCATTGTATTAATTCAATACAATAGTAATCAAGTTTTTTTGTTGAGTCAATTATATTTTTATAATATATCCGTTTTCTGTATTGCTCTCAAACCTTTTTTTATACTTATCAAAAGTATCTTCACCCCCTACTAATCTAACTCTACTATTAGGGTTATTATAATATTTTTTTAAATCTAATAAAGGTACGATTATGAATCTGTAAAACTCTTCACTATCTTCTTCATTAAAACCAAGGTATCTTAAAATGTTAAAGTAACTACTACTAGGTATGAAACCAAAATGGTCTATAAAAAGACCCACTATCTCACCTTTTTTAGTGTCAAAATATATGATTTCGTCTTCGTCCTTAGGGTTAGTATTTCGGTATACTTCTATATCTTCTTTAAACCCTATTAATTGGTTTTTTACTGCGTCAGGTAATTCGTTAAATTTATCCATCATCTCATAATTCTTTCACACATTAGATTTACATACGAAAATCCACTTTCTTTTATTCCATAAGTTTCAAACACATCATCAGCAATCTCAATAAGTTTATCACAATCCACACCTCTATCCATAAACCCGCTGTCAGTTCCTAATCCACTTTTACCTAATGAGTGTGAATATGCCATTATGGTAGTGTCGCTTGGGTATTCATGATTTGTTTGTAGTTGAACTAAAATATTATACTCCTGTATTAAATGGTACGGTATTTTATATTCATTAGTTAAGATATTAATGACCTCGTCATGACAATTCTTAACGACCTCTTGAACGTATTCATCATTTATATATGTGTAATCTTGTAATACGTTCGACCCCATCGGTGATAAACCAGTGTATTTTAAAATATCATTTACCTTATGTTCAATTTCATGGACTATTTTTTTATAGTTTTCGTCATAGGTTGGTGAACCCTTATACTGTTTGTCTATATCGATGTAAAATTGCAATAATACATAAGGATGGGTCGAATTTTTGACTACGCTAAAATCATGTTTTACTTCACTATTTTTGAACAGTACTGAGTCTATTATTTTGTTGAGTATCTTGACTGACTGTTCTAAGTCCTCTATTAGTTTTTCTTTATCCATTATTATATCTGTTGTTTAAAATATTCATGGAATAACTCCTCAACTTTTCTATGGTCAGGATAAAAATTGTCAAGATACATTGTTTCAAGATTATGATAACTATCATCATAGTATCTCATTTCAGCCAAGAAACAAACAAAATTACTACATTCTGAAAATATATCAAAATCTTCATACGTACCATTTGTGTAATAATCGTGAACTATATCGTTTAAGAAGTTGTCTACGTTTATTGATAACAGTTTACCATTTTTGTTCTCATCAAACTTTATGTCGTCAGTTTTAAAATAACTTTTAATATCACTCATTACCCTTTCAAATACCTCATCTTCTGAAGCCTGTCTATAAGCCCAAGTATATATATTTTTAAGCTCATCAATAATATCACTATCTTCTAAATCATCAAAATCAAAGGATTCTTTACCCATTATTTTAGATAGAGTATTCTTTTCTTCATCGTTTAAAACATTCTCAATTTCATCATTTTCAAATTCAGGGAACCAGTCTTCGAACAATCCAGAATCATCTAAAATACCAGCTAAGTAATCAGGTCTAATAAGATTAGCCAAATCTTGTTTATCTAAAATAAGTCTGTTATCATCTACTATATCATACCTAAAAAGTTCTTTAATATCGTTGATGATATAATCAGCATCTTCGTAATATATTAACTTCATACCAACGTGTTCACAACCTACAGACTCTGCTAACTCTAAAAACTCAGACTTATCTTCCGATAATTTATTATCTATAATATATTGTAAGTATGACTCACAGTCTTCATTAAAATAGTTTTGAAAAAACTCTATATCGAAAACATTATTATTGTAACTTTCGAGCAGTTTTTTCCTATCAGTCAGTAAGACTTTTATTAGACCTTTTTTTCCTCCGTTTTTCACTTATCTTTAAGTATATGTAATAAATACTTATAAGATATGATTATCACCTCTCACTATGAATTAATTTGTTTATATCTACTTGTTGGTACGATTATTGGTTTCTTAATGGAAGGGATGTTTCGTTGGGTTGATGAAGACGTTTCAGGTATTGAGCGTTTTTGGTTAGTAACACTTTGGCCTCTTATGATATTAATTTTTATATACTACTTATTAGTAGGAATATTTGATTCAAATGATTAAATTTTATACAACTATATTATTATTATTCTCTCCATTACTTTTGTTAAGTCAGAGTGAAAGAGATGAAAAGATAAGGAAGAGAAGTGAACGTAACACTCCTACAACTAATTATGTGGAGTCTACACCTGTGTTTGTACCAACTCCTGTACAATCACCTGTTTTCTATCCTAATAATTATTCTCCTTGGAATCCGTATGTACCTTACAGAACAAGAAATGATAACGGTATTTTTAATAGACGTAACTCAAATAGTCAAACTGAAAGAAATTCAAAACCTCTTAAAGTAAATTTAGGTTTTACTTTTAGTCCTAACAAACCATCATCAGTCGGTTTATATGGAACTCTAGGTCGTGAAACATTTATTTATTTATCATATGAAGGTAGTAGTAAGTCTGAATATGAGCACTACTATAATATCACGTTTGAAGAAGTGATGAGCTGGGGAGATGAACAAATAGACACTTTTGAGGAGTATAGTTCTTTCTCTATCGGTGTTGGTGGTAAAGTATTTAATTCATTATCCCATTTTGCAGGTGTAAATCTAAGTACAAAAAAAACCGATTTAGTATTCTATGATGAGTTTTCAGTTCTTTCTTCAAATGGAGAATATAGTATCACAGATAAGGTTGAAGAGGACTTTAATCTTATGTATGGTTTACTATATAACTATGAGAAGGTTACTTTCGGTTCTTCTGCGTATTTTTTAGGCGACACTCGTTTTAATTTAAGTATTGGTTTTAACTTTTAAAAGTAATAATTAAAAATCTTACAGTTAGGATTCATTTTACTTAAGTTAGGGAATGTTACATTTCCAATTTCGTTATTATCTATGTGTGATATATGTAATTCGGTAAAAGAATTACAGAATTTTTCATAGGTTTTTTTCCCTCCGATACACCAATCAACATCGTAATAATGATTTTCTGAGTGTTCTATCCTATCCACAACTATTAACTTTCTATTCCTTAAAGGTGGAAGTGCTTGTGCGGTTCTATAACCAACTAAAAGAGATGAATGTTCTGTGAGTTTTTTAAAGTGTAATAAATCCTCTTTATTGTACCAAAGTAATTTTTCATTCAGACCAATAAACCCTAAATTATTTACCGCCACTATAGCTTTCATATCTCTTCTATTCTTTTGGCTTTGTCATCTATAACCAAATCAAAATGTGGTTTAGGGTTTGGGCTCATCCCTGTTACTAAGTCATGAAACTTACATCCCCAACCTGTTAGTTGGTCCCACGTATAATCGGTGTAATCTTTTTTAGAAACTGAACCTCTTGCGGTCCAATAAACTATTTTCCAACCCTCATCGTATAGTTTATTTATCTTATCAATATTATCTTCAATAGGTATTGATAAATCATACCTACGGTTATTGTTATCTTCGTAATAACAAATAGTCTCGTCAATATCTACGAGTGCAACTTTTTGCTTACCTTCTTCGGTAAGTCTTTTTGCATTGTGAAATTTCATTTATTTCTACTTTTAAAATTTATATCTCATAAGGTGACTCACTAAAAGTTACTTCTTTCAAAGTTGAACACTCTTTAACTAAGTATTGTATGATAAACCCTTTAAATAACCTTTTGTCATTGAAGGTTAATAGATTCCCATTTTCTTTTAGTTTAAATGTATTTACTTTCTCTATTACGTCAATCTTATTTATAATTAGTTTATTTACACCGTTAATCTTAATTCCTTTTTTTAAATCGTCTAAATCTAACCACCCGATTTGTCTTGGTCTACCTGTAGTAGCCCCAAACTCATTACCAACTTGTCTAATTAAATCAAATGTTCTTGATGGTTCTTCAAATTTTTTATTACCAACGTAGGTCCTATACGCCTTTGCAATTCCATAAACATCTCTAACCGTCTGATAAGGTACTCCGTTTTGTAAAGCTCCCGCGACTGTACAGTGAGATGAAGTTACATATGGATAGTCTCCCCAATCTATATCCAACTCAAATCCTTGCGCACCTTCAAATAATATCTTAACCTCATCTTCTCCGTGAAGTTCATCATACATATCAACTACGTAATCAAATACTTCTTCACAGTCCTCTGCTCTTAATCCCGTTCTGTTATACTTTTCTCGGTATGTAGGTCCGTTACCTGTTTTTGTTGTGCCTATTTTGATGTCTTTGGTATCTTCCTCTACGTACTCATCTTTTGTAATGTGAACTCTCTTATCTATTAGTAAGTTTTCCCTAACTTTGAATCCTCCTTTTTCTAAGGTTCTTATTTCCTCTTCAAGTTTTGATGGGTTGACTATACAACCTGGCCCAATTATAGATTTAATACCATATATAACACCTACAGGTATATAATGGGTTACGAACTTATTCCCATCATGGTATATGGTGTGACCCGCATTCCCACCTCCGTTATATCTAATTACGTGTGTGTACTCATCTTTTGTCGACGCTAAAGCGTGTGCCACTTTTCCTTTTCCTGTATCACCAGCCTGTAAATCGACGATGATGTCTGTGTATTTAATCATTTCTTTTTATTAACACTTAATTATAATATTTATAAACGATTAATCAAGTATGGCACACCCATTATTACACGCTAAATCATCAGTAAAAAAGTTCGGTGGAGAGGTAGAAGACTATATTGACATTCACAACTGGTTCGACGAGACTAAATCATGGATAGCACACAGTTACCACAGAGCATTTAGACACCATTCAGAAGGTATATTTGAGTGTGAAAAGGTATTTGGTGAGTCATTCATCAACTCAGACGGTAAAGTCGTTTATACACGTTATGTGGGAGAACAACATGTAAAAGAAGATTGTGCAAATACAATTCCATCAGCTAAGGATTGGATTGACGCACTTAACAAAAAAGAAAAACCTATGTGGATGACTCGTAGTATGAACTTAAAGTTCGATGACTAATATTTATTAACATGAAAGAACAAAACGAATTAAAGGTAGTATTAAATATATTTCAGAAGTTCTTAGAACTTAATAAATGTAAAAAAGTTATAATTGACGTAGATGGGTACGACTTAAATGTCAGTGATGAAAGGTTTATGTGTAATGGTCAAAGGGTTAGTCCACCAATCCCAATCGGAAAGTTTATTGAAAGTTTCATGGAGTCCATAGACGCTAGTGCTGATTTGGATAGAGATAGTGAAGATGGTGAACAGGAAATATATAACTACGAATTCGTAATTGATTCAGAAAACAAACAAGTCTCTATCCTTGGTAACTACAGTAAATACATAGTTGAAGAAACACAGATAACAGAGCTGTACGCAAATGAAATGGATGATGAAGAGTTTTCAAACTTCTTCAAAAAACTAAGGGAAGAAGGTGATTTTGAATTGGACGTTCGGTTTGAAGGTGGTGGTGACTCAGGATGGATTCACGATACAGGTGAGACAAGAAAGACTGACAATTACCCCGTACCTCCATTCATGATGGAAAAAATGTATCAAATGTTAGAAGATTACCCTGGTTGGGAAATCAACGAAGGTTCACAGGGTGAGTTTACTTTTGAATCGGCAGGTGGAAAAGATAGACTAACTCTTCATTTCAATATGAATACTGAAGTAACCGCTGAAGATTTAGTCTATCAATTTAAATATTAATTACTCAGTGGAGCCTTAATTGTTGGGTGTGACTCATAATTATTAATCTTATATTCAAACTCACCATTTAAAATGTCTTGTTCAATAAGATGAATCTTAGGTAATTTAAAAGACTTTCTTTTAATTTGTTCTTTAGCCTGTTCTATATGGTTATTATATAAATGAACATCACCTAAGTTACCAATCAAATCACCAGGAATCATATTAACTTCATCGGCTATTATTGTTAACAACATCGCATAAGACGCAATATTGAAAGGTAATCCTAAAAAGGTGTCTACACTCCTTTGATTCCACATAAGTGAAATCTCACGTCTTGGAATACCGTATGAGTCCATATGTTCGTGGAAATAATCACTCGAACGACTCATAGGATTTACACCTTCATTATAGATGTCAATTCTCTCATCTAAATTTAATTCTCTTGTGTATACTTGAAAACCATAATGACATGGAGGTAATACCATTTTATCAATATCACCTGGATTCCACGCGTTAACCATGAGTCTCCTTGAATCGGGATTATCTTTAATCTGTTCTATTAAATTTTTTATTTGGTCAACAGAAGACTTAACGTTTGGGAATCCCTTTTTGTTTGTTAGTTGGTGGTCGTACTTATCCCACTTTTTCCATTGTTTACCGTAAACTGGTCCTAACTCCCCATACAACTCCGCAAAACTATCATCAGTTTTAATGTTTTCTATAAATTCATCCATAGACACATAGTCAACATCCGTAGCTAATAAGTTCATGAGTTTATAATTCTTATAAGCATCTCCGTTCCATATCTTACAATTATTTTCAACTAAGTAACGAATATTTGTATCTCCTTTTAAAAACCATTTAAGCTCTGTCATAAGTGATTTAATCGCCATCTTCTTAGTTGTAAGAAGTGGGAATCCATCTCTCATTCTATGACGTATTGAATAACCGAAGATTGACTTGGTACCTGTCCCTGTTCTATCTTTTTTTTCTATACCATATTGCATTATGGTCATCAAAAGTTCTTGATATTGTTTATCTAATTTATTCATAAAATTGTGTTGTTATAATCTTCTTTATTTAACATTACAAGCTCACCTCTATATTTACCGTAAAAATCATACTCGAACTCTTCAATTAATTCGAAGTTATCTCTTTTAAATTCATTAACAATAACATAGTCAGATTCATTAGGAAATCTCATTCTCACTTTAGAAAGTTCTTTCACCGCTTCGTTTAGGACCCTATCTAAAGCATCTTCTTCATCGAAGTTAATATCTTCCATAACTTTAACTGTGTTGAAATTCAATTATAGTACTCACTATAGGTACTCTAAATAAAGGTGCATTTTTTTCTGTATCTTCTTGCTTTTGTAGTACTTCATAATAATCATCATGTGTTTTTATTGTCACTACATTCTCATAATGTCTTGTTGTGTCTCTATGTGTAAATGTTAACGTGTGCTCAGACGTATTAAATTTTAATTCTATCATCTTTTGTATTTTTTGTAATTTTATTTTTATAAACAGAAAAACCTTTCCCTATATTAAGGGAAAGGTTCACATTAATCAAGTTTTATTCTAATCAGTTTCCAATAACTAAATCACCATAATCCAATTCATCCATACCTCCTTTCCCCTCTACCTCATCGTACATAAAAGCCTTGACTACAGCAACTAAAGACTGTTCTGATTGGGCTATCTTTGATTCCATCCAATCTTCTAACTGCTCACCATCTTCCATCATTTCCCACATTTTATACGCTAATGTTGCTATAGTAAACATTTGTTGTTTGGCCATATATGAACCGTCTTTACTCTCTTTCAAGTTATCTTTAAGTTTTTTAAGCTGTTCCTCTGTAATAATAATATTACTCATGTGTCTTTGTTTTTATATCTTATAAATATATCCTTATTTGTATTCCTCACAATAAATGTGCTCCCCGTCTCTACTTTTAACTATAATATTTACTATATAAATTCTACTTTCTATGTTATGCTCAAGACCTAAAAGTTTAAGTATTTTTTTTGGGATTACGTCAGCTTCCCACCACGCTGGGTCTACATTGTAATCATACCACAAACCATCACAATCAATATAAGATTTATTAGTATTTAGGTACATAATAACATTAAATGAGTATTTAATTTCTTTAAATCCATTTTTAACTAACTCTTTCCTTTCATCTTCATCAATTTCACTGAATTCAAATTCAAAACGATTAATAACATTTTCACCTCTACCATATTGATTCCATTTTCCCGAATCATCAAGTTTACCTAAAATACTTATTATATCAGGTGTGTTTAATAGTTTTTCTATAAACTTAAATCTACTAGTGTCTAACATACATATAAATATCACAATATAAAAAAAGGTGGAGAGTTTCCTCCCCACCTGTAAGGCCGACTTGGATGTCGAACTCCACCACTCGTATCACGACGAGATTAATTAACCCCCTCTTTCATTTTAGTAACTGCGTACTGTCCGAGAGTCATGGAAGATGTGCTTCCTACAATCACACATTCCTTAAGAATATCATAAGGGATGTGAATGAGATTGTCAACCCCGTTGAACATAGAAAGTGGGTTTTTCAATGCCAATGCCGAGTGGATGGCGTTGAGGTATACTTTGTGTTGGTCCATTTCGTTCTCAAACTCTTGGTTCAACAACTGTCCAAACTGTGGGTGAATAATGACTACGTTTTTCATATCACAAATATAAGAAAATTAATTCATACAAACAAATAATTCGTCACGAACTTGTGTAAGTTCTTCAGTAGAACATTGGTCAAACAGGTATTCGTACTCTTCAGGGATGTCTTCCATCATCAATTCGTGAATTGGAAAGTTGTTAATGTAGTTGTTCAGGTGACTCAGGAAGAATAGGTTACCTTCGATGTCGCATTCGAGAGATTGCCAACGCATCGGCTCATTGTGAATCATATTGTCGAAGAGGTTGAAAGAGATTTCATTGTTTTCCATATCACAAATATACACATTTTACTTTAATATCCTAACTTTTAAAAAAAAAAGATATGAGAATAATTGTTACAGGAGGATTTGGTTTTATAGGTTCAAACTTTGTGAACTTAGTTAGAGAGAAACTACCGACAGCAGAAGTAGTAATCTTAGATAAAATGACTTACGCCGCTGACCCAAATAATATTAAACTACCTTGTAAGTTAATTAAAAAAGACATATGTAACGTCACACCTGAAGATTTAGGTTTATACGATTACATAGTTCATTTCGCAGCTGAAAGTCATGTAGATAATTCAATATTGGATGGTAGACCTTTTATGAATACCAACGTTATTGGAACATTTAACTTGGTTGAATGTGCTAGACAAAATAAATCTTTGAAGAAATTTATCCATATATCAACAGATGAAGTTTATGGTGATATGATGGACTCTGAGTGGTTAAGTTCAAATGAACATCACAATCTCGCTCCAAGTTCTTACTACTCATCTTCTAAAGCATCTTCAGATATGATAGTACTATCAGCTAACAGGACATTTGGTCTACCCTATCTTTTAACAAGAACTTGTAACAATTATGGTGAAAACCAAAACAAAGAAAAGTTCCTACCTAAAATTTTCGATTCTATCATGGATGAAAAAACTGTTCCTGTTTACGGTGACGGAAAACAGATTAGAGAATGGATGTACGTTAAGGACAATGTTGAGGTCATTTATGATTTGATGATGGATGATGAGGTTGTCAATGAAATATACAATATTGGTACTGATAATACTTTCTACAACTTAGAGTTAGTTGAAAAGATATCTGAAATTATTGGTAAGGATGTGACTTTTGAGTTCGTCCCTGACCGTTTAGGTCACGATAAAAAATACAATTTAGATTGTACAAAACTTAAAGAATACTACAAGTCAAAGGGTGAAGAGTATCAACCAAAAGATATCATTGATTGGATGAAGTCATTCCTCCTTGAAGAAGTGGTGTAAGTATATCTAAGTATCTCTTCTCCGCGTCTCTGGTCATTACGTAAGACATGTCGAAGTCGAGACCCATAGTATCTTTTATTCGATTCTCTAAGTATTCTTGCATTTCAGGTGATTGCTCATAACCATAGTGTATGAGATTAGATGATGACGGTAATACTTTTAAGTCAATAAAACCCATTACGTTTCTAAGTAAAACAAAGTAAGGTTTACCGTCTTTGTGTAGAACCGCAGTGTCGTACACAAAACCTGGTAAGGTTCTATCTTCTAAATCCGTAAATATTAAACCATCTACGAGATTGTCTATTTGTTTCTTTAATACTTCAGGTAATTCCATGTTATTTTTTTATCGATTAATTATGGTCATACAATCTCCATGCGTTTTTATAGTTGTGGTCCATACCAGTCATAAACAATCCGTACTTATCAGCTATGTCTAAAAAAGGTTCTTTTACTGTCATTCCTATTTCAGTAGTTACTTCATACAAATCATCCGAGCTAATACCGTGGTCAATCATAAATAGTTCATCAAAGTCCCATCTAGTATCATCATCTCTATCTAAAAATTGTACTGAACCGTTAGTTATACGGACCTTCATACCTAATTCAACATCATATGGGTTTTCATCAGGAGTGTGTGTTTTCCTACTGATAACCCCAAAAGCTAAAGGTGTCACATCCATTTCGTATCCTCCTGAAGATATATGTCTTTTTTTACCTATACCTATTTCTTTTTTGGCTAACTCAAGTGCTTTATCATATCCACCATGGAATTTTATTTTCAGTTTGTCAATCTCCTGTTCGTGTTCTAAACAGTTCAAACCAATATATCTACAGGGTGTTAGTTCTGTACCATTTTTACCCCAATAGTCAAATAAGAATTCTTCTACTTGAGGACTTAATTCCTTTTTTTTAGGTACTCCTTCCCAACCTTCACTCATTTCATACTCATCACTTTCAGGTGAAGCGTCAGTAACATGTGAATACTCTAAGTCTTCTTTCAATATTTTACGGATAAGTTCTCTCATAAGATATCAATAAATAGTTTATAAACAAAAAAACCTCAGTCGATTAGAACTGAGGTTTTGATATTATATATATGTTGGGATTGGGGGTTAAGGACGCTGAGATTACACGTTTGAAAGATTCGTCTTTTGTGGGATTATTATTACGTTTTCCCCACTTATCCACTCCCTTGACAGGAGTATCGAATCAGTGTCGGTTACTATCGGTAACCACTCGTATCGTTGATAACTACTCGATTATTACTTTACTCTCTTAAGACTTGCGGTCTCTCAAAGGGTTAGCCAACCCACGAGGTATTTTATAACCAATATCCTTAGACTTGCGGTCTGAAGGAAAACTTCGTTGACAAAGGTCCGAAGTATTAGACACCTTTCGTCATCAACGCTCGAAGACTCGTGCTTTTCTAATTTAATTTTAGATAAACAACATGGATTTATGAAAGATGTGCTTCGAGAGAAGTTCTATACCTTTGGAGTACAGAATGCTTCACACCTCTCTGTAAGTCTGTCAACTTACGGTAATTCAGGACCACGTTAACTTACGTATCGGAGACCCATCATACTGGTACTCAGCCCTACAACACCTGACAGGGTGTGTCGAACCGTCACCTATAGCTTTTCCTATTGATATCACTATCTCAACTCTGATATTCCACGGATTCAGAGTGGTCTCGTCCCTTTAGCAGTTGCCCTTGGGGTCTTGACCGTAGCCACTTTGTTTAGTTGTCAGTCATACGACTGCGGATATCCGAGAGTTGCTCAACACTCTTCAATCCCTTTAGTCCTGTTGCCAGGGTTATCTACGACGCTAAACCGCCGATGACTAATAAACCTTTGTTTAAATTGAAAAAGGGGGTTAATCTTTTTTGATAAACTCGAACCAAAGGTTGTTCGTCATTAGTATTTCAAAGAACTTTCGACAAAGATAAGAAACTTTTTTCTTATTCTCCAAATGTTTTTTTACTTTTTTTAAAAAGGTAATATATAAATATTATTATTTTCTTCAAAAGTCTTACAAAGATATAAAAAAATCTATTTGAGTCAAGCAAAAACTACAATTATTCTTTAATTCGGTAGTTATCGAAGTTATTCATTAATGTTTCTAACCGACCACTAGCGGACTCCATCTGTTCAATTAGTTTATCCATCTCTTCAAGTATACCAGGATGTTCTCCAATACCTGAGGGATTGTTAAAGTAAATTTCAAGTGTTGCTCGACTTTCTTCAATTAGCGCTTCGTATTTTTTAACCAAAGCATTAAAAATTATTGATTTCATATTATTCTGTGATTACAAATATTTATTATTATGAAAGTAATCATAAAAGATAATATTTTTAAAGTCAAACTTTGCACCACACAGAATTCAATATCTAAAGGTATGATGGGTAAAAGATTCGATAAAGAATTTAATGGTATGTTATTTATGATGCCAAGTTCAGGAGAACAAAGTTTTTGGACATATAACTGTGTTATCCCTTTGGATATAATTATGATTAATAACGGTGCTATTGACACTATTAACCATAGTTGTCCTCCATGTGAGATGAAAGAAAAATGTGAATCTTATACAGGTAAAGGTAATGAGGTTTTAGAATTACAGGGCGGTACCTGTAAAAAATTGGGTATTAAAAAAGGAGACCGAGTCTCCTTTTCTTTAGTTTGATTTACTTTCGTTAATCTTTTCTTTTAGAACTTCAACGAATCTTCGTTGAATCATCTTTACAAACTTAACGTATGGAGTGTCTCCCTCTTTTTTACCATACTTCTTTTTACCTGAAGGAGGTCTCTTACTTCTACCAAAATAATTTAGTGCTGAAATATTTGTAATACATTTGTGACCACCTGAGTTTGCTTGAATCATTTCCCAAGCGGGTACCCCTAATTTATCTAATATTGCCCACTCAGAATCAGTTAACTCATTCGACGGTGTATTCATAATCGTTTTTAGTCTATCCATATACTCCTCTCCTCCATCTATTGAACGTACTTTATCTCCATAAAATGCTTCTAAGTCGGCATTCGTAAATCCTACTGAATCTTCATCAAAACTTTTACCTGATTCAGAAATCCATTTAATTGTAGATAATGGAATTATTTTATCTTTTAGTTGTGGTTCCCATTTAGCTAACACTTCTTGAGCTATCTCACCTAAGTTTACACCTTTTAATTCTCTCTCTCCTTTGAATGGGTTACAACTCGCCTGTACCAATCCCATTGGCCATGCTATGACTAAGAAGTCAGCACCAGGGTTATTCTTAAATGGTGTGTACCTATCATAAGAACCTGGTTTAAACATTGAACCTCCACCGTATTGTACAATTATACCATCATCTACATAAACTTTGTCACTATTTTTTTGTTTTTGAACGTATCCTTTTTGATTCAAAGCCATTTCTTCAGGACTTGCATACCCTTCTTGTTGTGCTATCTTATTTATGTTTTGAAATATATTCAATAATGATGGTGTTGAGTTCATTACCAACTTCTCTAAGAATCCAGGTTTGTTTTTATATGCCAATAACAATTTATTTGTTGCCAAACCTAAAGCCATTTTATTTTGCTGTAATCCTTTATCTTTTTGTAATTTAAATATAAAGTTCATAATGTCTTGAGGTTCAAGACCAAATCTAGCGAAATCTGCCGAATCAACTGTTGATATTAATGTAATATCATCTGATGGGAATATGTCTGATGGTGACATAATATCAGAAAGTGTTGCCACATTTGAACGAGATGACCTAAAGGATGTTGAAGTATCTCCCTCAACACCAGTCTGACTATCGTGGTGGTCTGTATGAACCACAAACATAGGTTTACCATGTGCGAAATCAACTAAGACCGGCATTGTATCTCCTTGAGCGTCCTGTTTCTTAACTGCAAACTCTTTATCTCCATATTGAATTATTTCAGAGTCAACAACTTCAATACCATTATTTTCTAAGTAGTTTTTCATTGCCAATGCTGTAGTGACACCGTCTAAATCTTGGTGAAAGTAAATTTTGGCTTTCTTATATCTATCGGCTAAGTCTTTTATATTTCTTAGTCCTGTCTCGTTTAATATTTTTTTCATTACGCTCCTATACTTCCAATGTTTAAGTCACCATCCAAAGCGAATGATGCTACTATTAAATCAGGGTTCTCTTCAAGTCTAAACCTATACTGAGTTCCGTATCCACCATGACAAACTTCACTTAATTTATCACCTCCCAACTCTATTAACCAATTTAGTTTGTTTTTATCTTTTACGACTTCTTCAATACCTTTAACTTGATTTATTGGTATACATTTACTTTCTTGCTCATTCAAATATTGTCTTTTTGTTGCTGACTCGTGAAGATTTAATATTCTATCTTTTTCAGAGTCATCAATTCTAAATTGTCTCATGGTAATATACTTTTAATATAAATATCACCATAACAAAAAAACCCCTCATACAGAGGGGTTTTTTAAATTTATTAAGTTATAATTTAATTTCAGTTTTCAGTATGCATATACTGCTTACCGTTAAAGATATAAATTGTTCCAAATGGAATGTCGCGAGTGCTGTCAAATCTTTGACCCATGACATTGTAGTAATTATTATCTCGTGGTTGTTGAGTGTACTGAATCTCACCGACACTATTAGTGGTGTTGTCTAACAAGACTGCGTCGATAGCATGAACTACACCATTTTGAGCTTCCAAATCAGCTAAGACTACTGTAGCCGTACCGTTAATTGTTACTGTTTCACCGACACCGACTGTTAAAGTACCACCACCAACTGTAGTTGCTTCTAATCCATCATATAAATCAGTACTCATAACAGTAGTACCTAATACGTGATACAAAAGAATGTCAGTCAAATTAGGAAGGACCAAAAGGTCAGTAACCTCAACACCCAATGTGGTTGCTAATGAAACAAAAGCGTCATCAGTTGGTGCGAATACTGTAAAGGTACCTTCGCCTTCTAAAGTCTCTTGTAGACCTCCTGCAATAACTGCAGCTTCGAGATAGTTATGGACCTCACTTGATTCAATCCAATCCCATACCGCAGTTACTACAGGTTCGGTAGGTGGAAGAAGTACCGCGTCAATAACATGAACAACACCATTATCTGTTGTAATGTCAGCAACAGTAACCATTGCGTTATTAACCATAACGGTACTATCAGTAAGAGTGATAGTAATATCCTCACCCAAGAGTGTTTCAAAGGTATCACCATCCATTAAATCACCGCTCAATGCAATTGCGTTAACAACATGGTACAATAAGATATCACCCAACCCTTCAAGAGCCAATAACTCTTCGGGTGTAATACCTAATTCATAAACCAAGTTTGTAATTGCATCATCGGTAGGTGCAAATACTGTAAATGTACCCGTGGTATCACTTAACGCTTCAACCAACCCCGCCTCGATAACAGCAGCTTCCAATAATGTATGGTCTTCACTACCAACTATCACGTCCACAACGGTGGACTGAGAAAAACTAACTAGGGATGTTAAGGCCAATCCCAATGCCATTAATACTTTTTTCATGTTTTTTTTTAATTTGTTTTTATTGTCTTCATAGTATAGAGTATTAAAAATTATTAGTCAACTAATAAATTGTTTAATTTTTATATTGTTTTTTTAAGCAAAAAAGACCCCTTATTATAAGGAGTCTTTTATCATATTAAAAAATTTATCTTGTCTATTATTATCAGGTTTTTCAAAAACTTTTTCCATATTATACTCACATATTCTTTTTGGAATTTTTAATCCATTATAGTTTATGTAATCATCTTCGTAATCTCTATCTATAACTCCGTTAATTACTCCGCGAGTTTGTTTTAGTGAAAATCTATTATAATTTTTATCAAAACCTGTATTTACTAACCAAACTTTTACTTTCTTATTATCCCCTATCCTTTCTCTGAACATGTCAGTGTAGTCAGATATTTTTCTAGGTAAGAATGGGTCGCCAAAACAAGGTGAGAATGTTGTGGTGGGTTCAGTAACCCCGACTTCAGTACCCGCAACTTTTGATGTATATCCTAACCCAAAGTACTTAACAGCTTGTTCTGTGTTGAGTAGTGATATTGGAGGTAATACACCGAAAGCATCGAAAGATAAGAAGAATATATTCTCAACCTCTACGCCCCTACCTGTCATACTTACTTTAACGTCACGCCTTATTTGGTCCAATGGGTAAGAAACTCTAATGTTTTCTGTTATACTACTATCACTAAAGTCAACAACACCTTCCTCATTAACAATAACGTTCTCCAATAATGAAGTATTTGTTCTAGTGAATTTACTATGGATTGCATCCCATATTACAGGTTCTTTATATTCATCTAAATCTATGAGTTTAGCGTAACACCCACCTTCAAAGTTATATATGTAATCATTATACCAACCGTGTTCATCATCCCCAATAAAATACTTTAAAGGGTCTGAGGATAAAGTTGTTTTACCAGTACCTGACAGTCCAAAAAATAAATTAACACCTCTACCATCTTTAGTATTAGCGTTAGCGGAACAATGCATCGGTAAGACTCCTCTATCAACTAAAAGAGTATTCATAACGGTAAAGATACTTTTCTTTATCTCACCCGTATAACTCGTACCAGCTATTAGAATTTTTCTATCATCAAAATCTATTATTACGAAATTCTCATTTTTAACATCCTTGGGTCTATTTTTACTTACAAAATCAGGACAATGTAATATTTCCCATTCAGTGAATGTGGTTGAGAATGTTGTTACAAAACTTTGTGGGTCAATTAACATATTGTTGAAAAATATAATTGCCCAAGGCTCAGTACTCGTTATTTTAAAAGTCGCGCTGTGTTCATAGTTATAACCTGCTACTTGCCTAGCACTAAAAGTTTTTGTTTCTTCAATATAATCTTTAATTTCATTTTTTAATGAAAGATAACTATCTCTATTTACCCTTTGGTTTATGACTCTTTCAAAATCGATTGTATTATCTGTGTATTTTCCCTCAGAAAAATATCTGTCTTTAGGTGACCTTCCAGTAAACTTACCAGTATTAAAATATAATAGACCGTCTTTGGTCGTCTTTATTCCTCTCTCCTTAGCAAGGGCCATTAATTGCTCAGTAGTTTCGTAATAAACCATTTTTTTTAGTTTGTTAATTCATCAACTTTTATTTTAAGTTGTTGTTGTTCCAACTTATAATCTTTAATTCTTTGTTTAGCAACTTCACAATAGTTTTTTGAGATGTCAATCCCTATCCATTCCCTACCTAACATTTCCGCCGCTAAACAAGTTGTTCCTGAACCGTTGAATGGGTCAAGTACTATATCTTCTTTATATGAAAGTATTTTAATTGCTCTGTAAGGTATATCTAAAGAAAATGTTGCCTTTGTTTTTTGTTTGGTGTCAGCAAAGTAGTTCCACTGTCCAAAAACTAAAGACATAAAATCTTTCTTGTCTTTATCTTCGTAAACGAGTTTCTTTCTCATCCCACCTTTTTTAGTATCTTCCACCATTTGGTGCTCTCCCTTCCATTGTGGCGTACCCTTTACCTTTTTCTTGTGTAAGTTTTTGTAAGCCAAAATTACACATTCCTTAGGGTTATAAATATACGGCGAAGAAGGACTCATCCAACTTCCCCAAGCGGTTGTCTTACTTCTGTGTGGTGAACTCTCCTCCAAATCAACAATACCGAAGAAACCAAAACCAATCTCTTTCATTATCATCCACATCTCAGCAGAGAAATAAATTCTACCTCCTTTATCCTGTCTGTTTATTTCATAAGGTATGTTAATAGCAATACGACCATCGTCTTTCAATACTCTATAAGCTTGAGTTAACCATTCCTTCGCGAAGACTTTATACTCCTCAAAGTATTTGTCATCGTCCCAACTATCATAATCAATACCAACACCATAAGGTGGTGATGTAACAATAAGGTCAATCGACCCCTCCTCCATCACCTCCATTTTCTTTATAGAGTCTGACGTATAAATCGTGTTTGTTTCCATCTTCATTTTCAATTGTTTTTATTCTTCTTTCCAAATACCATAAAGCTTTCTTTAAGTCTTGTAAAGGGGGATTATCATCTTTTTTTCCACTACGACCTATGTATTTCAATACGTTAAATAAGTAAGCATCTTTGTCTATTCCCCAATTTTCAGCCACTTTTACTACCTCATATGGATTATCTTCACCTCCGTAATGTTCAGGATGGTTGACATGCTCTTTCATTTTTCAAGTAATTTTAACATTTTATCTTCGATATCCATCGCATCTTTATATAGTTGGTCTGACTTTTTTCTATTTATTGTAGAATAAAGATTAGATTCATTTAGTAATTTTTCTTTCTTTTTACGTAATGACTTTAACCTTATTAATCTAAAGATATTCATTTATTTTTCGTATTTTTTTCTTTTATTCTCTTTTCGGAGTTTTCTTTTCTTTTTTTCTGACATATTATCAGTAGTATCATTTAAACCTACCACTGGTTTATTTTTTTTACCTTCTTTCCAAAGGTTTTTAGGACAGTACTCCCATCCGAACTTAACAAGGTGAATCGCCTCTTTATCTGAGACTCTCTTTATCTCACTATTTTTCTTAATTGTTTTCATAATGTTTAAGATTTTCTTTTATTTCATTTATTGGTTTTTTGTCTGTGAACATTTTGTAAAACTCGTGTGACCAGTCATCACCAAAAATTAGCGCGTCTGAGTTGAACAAGTTTTCCATATAATTGTCCTCAGTCATTTCAATTATTTCTTTTGTTATAAATCGCTTATTGAAACCCATTTTAATTCTGAATTAAGTTTTACTGATACTATATGTTTTTTATCCCATTCGTTTGGTGATATTAAAGATAAGAACTTTTCTTCGTTATTTCCATAGTATAAATGATATATGTTACCAACAACTGGCTCAAAGGAATAGGTTGAGTTATATATCATATCATTTAGATTGACTTCGTCAACCAATTTATTGTATTTTTCTACAATTTGTTCAAACTCTGATTTGAATATTTTCTGTAGTTTGTTTGCACCTTTTTGCTTGAACAAGTCAATATCATCAATCTCAATCTTTGGACCTGATATACTTGAAGCGTAGGGTAAGATATTTGCGTGAAACTTTTCGTTCTCCTCATCCCACACAATGTGGTCAGGATATCTACTTTTCTTTGGCATTTGTTTCTTTCAATTCATCTAACTTTATTGTCTGAGCAATATAGTTAATTACTTTTCTCTTAATAATTGATAGTAGACAACCCTCTAATGGGAACTCACTATCAAACTTAGCTTCGAAAACCAATGACCTTTTTGTGAGTTTCTTTTTTATTTCTTCTCCCCTTTCTACAAGTGTGAAAATACATTTTCTTTCGTCATACTTAGGATGAATCTTTCTTATGTTAAATTTATATAATAACTTCTCATCTTTATAATCAAACTTTATATAACCTTTTGTTGAGTTCTTTTTGGTGAATTTGAAATCTTTATTCGTGTTTTGTATTAAAACCGATTCAAATACAATAGACCAGATAGATTTTGCAATTAAAAAGTAGTCTTTAAGTCTATCGTTAGCGTCTTTAGATATCTTAACTATCTCTTTTAATTCGTTAGATTCAAATCCTGAAAGTTCTTTATAAACAATATTAGCTAGTAGTATTTCATCATCAACATCTTCAGGCTCATTTTTTAAGTGAATTCTTTTTAATTTACCTGAAATAGAGTTCAAGTTAGCTAAGTGTAATGTTAATTCTTGAAATGTTGGGTATAAATTAAAGTTCTCTAACTCTTTATTTATTTTAGAAATATAATCTAATAAAACATATTCTTTATGTTCCATATCTATAGGCTCTTGTAAAATCCAATCTAAAGGTAATTTCATAATTAAATATTATACCTTAAGAATAAAAAAAACTTTTAATTAATCAATTAATCTACCCTAAATACATAATAATCGTGACCATCAATTCTAATGTCATATTCTACACCATCATAATGTGATATATTGTGACCAACACCATCCGTATCCACCGCATCCTCAATTATCTCATCTTTATTTAAGAATTCCTCAAGGTCTAAATCGTAATCTTTAATATAATTTTGTGGGTTAGACCTAACGTCACTTAAATACTCATCCACCTTTTTTTCTATCATTTCCTCAGTGGGTTCTCCCTCAGGACTTAATGTTAAATCATCTCTCTCCTCTTCTAACTCATCTATTTTATCATATACTTCACCCCTTTCATCACTACTATAAGGTAACGAGTCAGTATCTCTTGTCTTTCTATAAAGTTCTTCAATCTCTTGGTCTAATTCTTCGTGTCTTTTCTTTTGTTCTGTAGATAACGGTAGTTCATCTTCATCGAATATAGATTCCCAATCATCTCTAACATAATCATCATACCAACTCTCAAAATAACTAACAATAGAATCTATGTCTATGTAATTCATCAAATAGTCTTCGTTAAATGACTCCATTAACCCTATGTCATTAACCAAGTCGTTTAATCTAGATTTTGCGAGTTCGTAAACATCATCCCATTCACCCACAATATATTCACTATCTGTTTCATTTTCACCCATCCATTTAAATGCTAAAATTTCTCCAGGATAAAAACTATTAGTCTCAGGTATTAAATTATATATGTCCTCATCTTCACCAACTTCATTCACTAACCACTCATTTCTTAAACCACTCATCACAGCATTTGCCTTTCTTCCTACCTCATCTAATTCGTTGTTTTCAGGATTCCACGCATCTCTTTCTCTTATATCGTCCATCCTCCTTAGTAATCTTTCTCTTCTTATTCTATCATCTCTTTGGGCTCGTCTTTGTAACTCTTGTTTCGCTTTAATTTCGTCTTTAAATAATTCGATATCACTAGCGTAATTTGTTGACATGTATCTTTGTATAACATTATCAATCTTTTCAAACTCAGGTGTCCCTAAAATCCACCCCACTTTAAATGAATCATCAGGCGCATTATAGAAAATTTGTTTTCCATCATATTTTTGTAACATTGCAACTTTATAAAACTTACTACCTGATTTAGCTTTTTTATCTAAAAAATAAAATAATTTACCGTCTCTATTGTAGGACATAAAGTGACTATCACTACTTTTAGCTGCTGTACACCATTTACTACCCGCTCCGTAATAACAACTAGCCTCATGTGTCTTTGGCGTTATCACAGTAAACCTGTCGTCTTCATACACTATGTCAGCCCCATCTATTTTTTTAACGTCCCTCCTTACCTTGTTTTCGTGTTTTTCAATCGCATCTGTAATATCTTTTAAAGTATTGTATTGATTAATATCTTTTATTTCTAAATTTTTTTGAAATTTTATAAACTTCTCTACCGCAATTTTCGCTTTAACTAAATCATCATTTAGATTTTCAGATGAAATGACCTTACCTAAAAAGTTTAAAAACTTTTGGTTAGATGACAGTTCTCTTGATAATAAAAATATCTTTTTTAAATCTTCTTTATTAAATTTATCTTTATATCTTGATAGGAATTCATCTTTTCTTCCTTCTAACAATACTTTACTAAGATTCATAATTGTGATACTTTTATGATAAATACTTAAGATTATAGAAATATTCTATCTACGGACTATTTATATAATGAATAATAAACCTCTATAAAAAATTATCAATAATGGGATGTGGATGTAAAAAAAAGGCTCAACAGTCTCAACAAACTGTTCAGACTCAAGCTCAAACAAATACTCAAGCAGTACAAGAAGCCGTAACAAAAACTGTTGAAAAGTATTATAAGAAAAAACAATAACCTATATTTTTTAGGTCATTAATTTAAAAGAGTCTTTTTAGACTCTTTTTTATTTATTGTATGTTTTTTTACACCTATTATTTAAAAAAATTAATAGGAATGGAAAGTGTATTGTATGGGACTAACTTGTGTAATATCTTAGTTAATGAGATAATAAAAGAATTTAACGTTGTTGATAAAACACATATTAGTAACATCACTCTTTGTGATTTATCTCAATTCATTGTATTGAAAGGAGAAACAACTATTCAAAACCCTCTAAATTATTCTAAAGTATTCAGTTCTTTCTTAAATGGATTATCTGAAGTGGAAAGGAATTTTAATGTGATAGACTTAATAAACTATAATTCAAAACCTGATATCCACGTAATAGATATTGATGTCACATTCACAAGTGACCTACTATCTGAACCGTTGGTTGATACCTTCCCCTTAATTGGTCGTTTTGAAATTGACCATTTAAATAATTTGGTAAAACATAATAATCATAAGATTTACGATGAGGTCATAAAACTACCTGAATTCAAAGATTACCATGGTTTAAGTATGAAGTACTACGAGCCATATTTTTCAACAAACTATTTTGGTAGAAATTTAATGAGTTCAAAATCATATGTAATTTATCTTAAATACATCGCATATAATTTATTTGAAAAACAACTCTGTAAAGATATAAGATTTAAACTATTTTACACTGGCGATATAGATAAATTAGATTGGGAAACAATGTCTTTTGAAATACATAGTGAGTCTAACATACCGAAAATAGAGTGGACAAAATCCTTAATATTAGATTTGTTTGATTTTAAATATTCATACATAAAAAAACACTTATCTTTAGATGAATATGATTTCAATAATGAAATTCTTTCTAAGGATAAGTGTTGGATGAAAAGAGATAAAACTTCAGAGATGATATTACTCTGATAAAAACCCCTTAATCTTTTCTGCGGCCTCCTCAACTGTGTTGAATTGTTCGTCAGGTACGTTAAGTATAATCTTGTGTTTACCATCATCTTTAGTTTCTACTAAAGTAAACGCAGGTAAGAACTCACTACCAGAAGATTCAACGAATTGTTGGTATTCTTTTTCGTGTTCGTTAATATTTCTTACGTCAACATCAATACCTTCCTTATATATGATGTTTTTTAGGTTTTCACAGTGAGGACAACCGTCCATAGTATATAAAATTGCAAACTTCATTATAATATTTCTTTTACCATTTCACGTAATTGTGTTTCTGTTATAACACCGATTTTGTTTGTGACATTTTCACCTCCATTGAATCCTTTAATTGCCGGTATTGACCTAACCCCTAAACTAACAGCCATTTCCTTGTCTTGCTCTATGTCAAATTTATATAAACTAACTTCACTACCTTCTTCCTCAAGTTGTTTTGCAACTTTTTCCACTATCGGACCAATCATCCTACATGGTCCACACCAATCAGCATATAAGTCTACTATAAACTTTTCTCCGCTGTTAATTTTTTGTTTTAATTCTTCAGATGTTAATTTCATGATATTGTTTTGTATTTCTTAAATTTATTTAAGTAAAATATTATACTGTCTGTTGAACCTTCTTTAGATAGACAGAATAATTTATATATATTTTCATCTACTTTTTTTACGAAATAAAAAAGTATTTTATTATCAAATTCTATTAGTCCGTTATTATAAATAGTAGTTGAACCATTGTAGTATTTATTAGACCATATTATTTTGTTTGATTTAAGTATAGTCTGTAGTAACTCCACAGTATAAAAGTCTGTCTCAAGTATAGAGGGTTTAAAACCAATAATGTCCTCCGACAATTTTAGTAAATCATCGGGGACACTATCATAAGTATTATTTTTTTCTGTAATCAACTTATCGAAAGTTCTTCAGACATTTCAAGTGGTTGGTCTTGACCATTTTTACATAAATCAATGGTGTCACTAATCACTTTGGTTATCTTGTATGGGTCTCCATTAGAAGCTGGTCTTCGGTCTTCTAAATAACCGTTCCACGTTTTAGAGGTCTCAAGAGGAACTCTAATTGATGCACCTCTATCCGATATACCCCAACTAAATTTAGTTATATTTTGAGTCTCGTGAAGACCTGTCAAACGTAATTCATTACATGAACCGTAGTTTTCTATGTGTTCCAAATGACGAGATTCAAATAACTCAAGAATAGTTTCATAATATTCCTTATTACCATCTTCTCTCATTATTTTATCTGAAAAATTGCAATGAAGTCCTGAACCATTCCAATCACCTAATACTGGTTTTGGGTGAAACTCAATATGATAATCATATTCCTCTGACATTTGTTGTAGAATGTATCTAGAAATCCACAAATCATCACCAGCTTTAACCTTACCTTTACTAAATACCTGATATTCCCACTGACCTAACATAACCTCAGCATTTGTACCTGTAATGTCAATACCAGCCATTAGACAGTTTTCCAAATGTGAATCAACAAAACTTCTACCACTTACTTGTAATTTACCTACACCACAGTAATACTTTCCTTGTGGTTCAGGAAATCCGTCTTTTGGAAATCCTAAAGGTTTACCATCTTTCATAAGTGTGTATTCCTGTTCAAACCCAAACCAAAGATTTTCGTCTTCATTTGTAAACAATCCTCTTGTATTAGTTTCGTGTGGTGTTCCGTCAGGATTCATTACTTCACATAAAACTAAGTAACTATCTAACATACCTTTATTTAAAGGATTTGGATAAAGTTTAACGGGTTTAAGTACACAATCTGAAAAGTGTCCTTTAGCTTGTTGAGTTGACGACCCGTCAAATGCCCATTGAGGACAATCAGTTAACCCAACTCCGTGAACTTTTTTTCCGTTTACTTCATGTGTGGGTGAATTAATTATTTTTACCTTACTTCTTAGATTAGGTTCGGGTTCATACCCATCTAACCATATATACTCTAACTTAATTTTCATTGGTTTTTTTTAAAAAAATATTAATTTTTATTAAATAAGTCAACTTTTATCTCTTACAATATTTTTTACCTCCCTTAATATATATTGCACCATATGGTAAATTCTCAATGTTAGATAACTCCCTACCATTTATGTCATATATTTTACTGTTTGAAGTTTCATAAAGATTATTGATTTCTTCAATATTAACAGTCTCATCTACCTCATTTAACTCAATACCATCCCAAATCATATTTATACAACTGACAGGACAAATATGGGACAAAATATCTGGATATCCCGCATAAATTAGTGCGTAGTGACAAATATCAAAAATTTCATTTTTGTTTACATTGAAAATAACACTATCGTTTGGGTAGGTGAAGCATGTGTCAGTAATGTCATAGAACTCATTGTTAACGTTGAAGACAAATTTGGTTGTGTCTGTTGAGTATTCCATACTTACAGTATTATGACCTTTTAAAATTAATTGGTTATCAATAATTTCGTGGGTGATGGAAACTTGAGTACACCAATAGGGTACCTGTGAAAATATTTTGGGTGTGGTAACTAATACTAATAGGAGTGTTAAAATATTGTTTTTCATTGTACTAAATTTTTATAATTTCTAAAAATATAAAAAAAGGGATTCGAAAAACCAAATCCCTTTTCATTTTTTTATGATATTATTGTAAATTATTTAACCGGAATTGGAGTACCAACGGGATATGGTGACCCTTCTTTCGCAGCAGTAACAGAAGTCATACCTGAATCTACAGGAATAGCAAATCTTAATGGAATTGCCGCCTCATTTAAAGGACCGTAACATTTGGATAATATTATACCGTTGTCAAGTGTGTCTATAATGTCACATGGCATTGCAAACATATTACTCATACTGGTACTTGGTGAATTTGTGTCAACAATAAACTTACGATTAGTTGGTGGTAACCATTCCCATCCGTTAGTTTCAGGATTAAATTGTGGTACTGTATCACTTGATGTAAAGAACCAAAAGAATGACCATGTTGTTCCGTCTGTCCCATCAGGAGTTTGTTGATTTTCTTTTACATTAAACTCTCCCCAAGTTTCACTTTTACCTTCCATAGCCAAGTTGGAAATTGATAGTCCGTTCATAACAGGACAAATTGCACAACCTTCGTCGAACTCAGTTCCTTGTACAGTTATTTTTTTACCTGTAGGTACAGCACCTGACGCCCCACAAAATGAGAAAGAACCTTCATGTAGTACAACCACTTCTTCAGGTTCAGGAGCACATCCAAATAAAAATGTAGCAGATAAAATAGTAAATAAAATATTTTTCATGACTTAGTTTGATTTATGAACTTTAAATGGTGTAGATACTACTTCACCTTCACTTTGGTGACCTACTCTCCATCTTCTATTACTATTATCAGGGTCTGGTGTAGATTCAATCCATGCCGGACCTCCTTCAAATTCAAAATGAGATAATTCCCCTCCATGTGTAAAATTACTATGAGTACCCCATGTGTAATCCTTACCGAAAGTTGCGTTTAAGTCATCACCTGACATATTTTTAATATTTTCCCAATCAATTTCATCCTCATGCCAAAGTTGAAAACCTAATTCTAATACACCTGTTATTGTACTGATACCAGGAAAATCTGTATCTAACCAATCGTGATGTTCTCCCATATCTCCTGACATACATGCAGTAACTGAATAGTCACCTGAATTTTTAGAATATTCATGAGATTCACCTGGCTCAATTACCCCATAGTTAGATGCGGGAAATCCCTCAACTCTTGGGTCTGTCCATAAAGCATAACAAATAGGTACTTCAGTTTTATTTGTAAATTTTATTTTCCCTCCAGTTGCGCCGACAATAACGGTATCCACTTCCGTTTGTTGTCCACAACTTAGTAGTAAGAAGGATGACAACAATGTTAATAATGTGTTTTTCATTGTTTATGTTTTTTTAATGAGTTTATTTGATATTATATAATATCAAATTATAAGTATTAGTATACCTAATATTTTAAATTTTTTTAATAATAAAAAAGGGGTTCAGAAACTGAACCCCTCTTTCATATGTTTTATAATATTATCGTAAATTAGAAGTTATATCTTAAAGATGCATTCCAAGTTCTACCAAATCCAAACCACACTGAGTTACGTGTGTCAATACCGTTCCACGTATCTGATGTTTCAGATGCGTGAATATTAGTATTTGACTCCGCAATGTATGTAGTGTCGAATAAGTTATTTACGTTAACTCTAAACGTTGCGTTGTTACCTAACAAGTCAAAACGAGTGGTAACACCCAAATCAACTAAATTGTATGATGGTAACTTCAACGCCCCCTGGTTATCGGGTGTGAAGAAGTCAGAACCTGTGATTGAGTAGTCAGCGTAAAGTCCGTCAACATATCTCATGCCTAAGTCTACATTCACACCTCTAGTTACTCTGTAGTCAACACCTAAGTTTCCAACAACTTGTGCCGCATCACCAACTTTAGCACCTTCAGTATAAAGAACTCCTGTACCAATCTCTTCTTGATTTTCATCAAACAATGTGGTTTCAAAGTCTTTTGTGTACTTCCAGTCACCCAATGATAACATACCTGTGAGTTTTAAGTTGTTAGTAGGTCTATATGTAGACTCTAACTCGATACCGTTGTGTTGAACGTCAATATCTCTGAACTGTGCAAATCCATCAACTCCTTGAGCGTTAGTTAATGATAGTGCTCTAAATCTGTTACCCCATGTTGTTGCATATGCGTTAACATTAACAGTAAGTTCATCACCTAAGTATCCATAACCTAATTCAAATGAAGTTATCTCCTCATTTTGTAAGTCATCATTAATGTTGTTAGCATAACTTGGGAATACTGCTGAGAAGTTTGGTTGACGTGAGATGAATCCCGCGTTAGCAAATACATTAGACTTTTCATCAATATTATAGTTTGCACCACCCTTAATGTATCCACCACCTAAATTAGCGGTTTCTGAAATTGGGTTGTCTGGTTGGTCAAAGTAGTCTTCTCTTTGGAACGACTGATTTGATAATCCTGCTTGTACCACAGCATTAACTCTTCCATCATCATTATACTCGACAAGACCATTAACACCTGCCCATCCAACATTACCTACGTTATAGTAGTCAATTTTTGGACCGTTAAGACCTGTATTATTGAAAGGACTAGCATTTACAGTTGTGTTAACAAACTGACCTACGCTATTGTCGTTACCTGTTGAGTAGTACGCATCAAATCCCATAAGGTTGTTTACTGTACGATAGTGGTATCCTTTATACTTTCTGAGGTCGATACCTATAGAAGCTCTCCACTTGTCTTTATCGTACTCTAAATTAGAGATAGCACCTACCCAGTCGTGTGAGTTCATAGACGCTCTACGAATCATACCACCACTGTTAACACCTCCTTCATTATATCCATTTGAACCAATGAGTTGTCCGTAAAAAGGACTGTCCATTAAAGTTGAATCTGGAATTGTTCCGTCAGCATCAATACCATAAGTTTGAGCTCCTGATTGATTGTCTGCAACAATAGCATCGAAATCAATTGTACCGTCATCGTTGCGGAATTGAGTTGTACTATCTTCATACATGAACTCATACAAATCTTTTCTATAAGGATGGACATCGTAGTTTCTTCCACGAGGACCTGTTCCTCCACCACGACCAGCAGAACCATAAACCGAAGTATTCAATGTTAAATCTTCGTTGATATCCCAATCCCAGTTAAAGGTTGCAAGTGGTTTGTTATAGAAATTTCTTCTCATAGAGAACTCCTCCCCATTTAAAGTACCTCCATTTGTGTTCCAACGAGCGTTGATACCATCGTCATTCTGTTCTCCAAACGTTTGAAAATCTCTGATAGAAACCCAAACATCTCTTTGGTGGTGCCATTGACCCGCACCTAAGACAGATAGGTTTAAAGCGTGTTTTGAACCTTCAGGTTGATATCCAACAGCTCCGAAGTATGTCCAACCTTCACCACTGGTGTTGTCAACATATCCGTTACCTGCCCATCTACTCAACAAGAATGATGACGCCCATCCATTCTCATTTTTACCTGTGTTGTAGTTTACACTTGTTTTGGTATAACCATCATTACCAATAGTTTCAGATACAGAACCACCTTGTTCCTTCTCTGCCGCCTTGGTAGAAATAGAAACGGTACCACCAACAGATGGAACCGCCAAACGTGTTGCACCCAATCCTCTTTGGATTTGAATACCTGAAGCAACATCGGTAAGACCTTGCCAATTAGACCAATATACCCATCCGTTTTCCATGTCATTAACAGGTTGACCGTTAATTAGGAATGATGTGTTACGTTGGTCGAAACCCCTAAGAGATATTCTTGAGTCTCCGTAACCACCACCTTGTTTCGTAGCATAGACACCAGGTGTTCTATTCATGATTTCAGGGAATTCTTGGTTTCCGACCTTCAAAGCAATCTCTGATGGACCAATAGTTGATACCGCAACTGGTGTTTCCCTCACTTTCGCAAAGTCAACAACGTTTACGATTACGGATGCTTCATCCAAACCCAACGCCGTAGCGGTTAATGATATGGTACCCATATCTTTTAGTGCTGGTACAGTTATTGTTTCATACCCGATAAAACGTACAACTAAGTTTCCTGTAGCCTCACTGTCGAGAGTGAATTCACCTGATACATTAGTTGATGTTCCTCGTGTGTTACCTTCAAGATAGACATTCGCTCCGATGAGCTCATTACCTGTCTTAGAGTCAACAACTTTACCTGTAATTTGGGAGAATAGGCTCGTAGTTGAGACCATCATTACTCCTAACATAAACAATCGATTAATTAATTTCATTAGTTTTTTTTTAAGTGTTTATTGGTTGTTTATATAATAAAAAACTACCCCCACTCTGAGGGTAGTTCTAAATTCAATTTATGTGGTTTTTTCGGTTTTCGTTTCCGTAAACACGAAGGGGTCTCCTTCCCCGTCATTAATAAATGCGTAACCTCTTTCTATAAAAGCATCCTGTGTAGTACCCACACTGTCATAGAACTCCATCATAGCGTTTTCATATGACTCTTCATCCTCCATATCATCTTCATCAGGATATTCAAAGTCTTCATCTTCGTCCGTGAATATTTGGTTTTTATGAACTAAAGTACCTCCAACTGGGTCGTATGATTCATCTTCATATCTATTTTCTATTGCCACATCAGGGTCTAATTTAACAAGTAGATTATAAAGATGCATCATAAATTCTCTAACTGGATACCATGCAGATGTGACTTTAATTTCATTATCATCTATGGTATGTTCAAAGTACGCCCATTTAGGACCTATATTTTCGGTTGCCCATGAATTCATGGTTCCTCCCCCTTCACCAAGTTCAGGGTCGCTATAAAATACCTTTGCGAATCCTCCTGTGTCTGAGTATTCTAAAGAATCAAGTAAATCGATGTACTCATTCATCTTATTAGTTACTTTTTCATTTCCAACAACTCTAATGTTGTTACTTACGTGATTTGCCATGTTTGTAATTTTAAACTCATTAAGACTAATTAAACTTATTAATAAGAAAAGTCTTAATGTGTGTTTTTTTATTATCGCCCTTGTCCGCGATAACTCTTTTTATAATTTTTTGAATTTTTGTTCTTAGAGCTCTTCGTTTTGGAGTGTACTCCAGGTCGATTTACCGTGTTTTTGGTTTCGTAACCACCCGCAATTTTTGCCATTTTTTTTTATTTTAAAAAGTTTTACAATACAAATATATGATAAACTTTTCTAAATGTCAAAACGGTAGGTCAAAATCTGAATCAATATTTTCATACTGTTCGTCCCAATCAGGTGTCATACTTTTAATTACACCATATCTATTCTCAATAAATGTGGCATTTCTTTCTATAACTTTACCATTATTGAACTCTTTGAACATTTTTGTAAGTTGGAATATTCCTTTTTCATAGAGTCTACTTAATCTGTTGTCAAGTATTTTCATTAACTCCTCATCCCAATCATCTGTAGATTGATTGAATTTTTTTCTGTTCTGTACTCTTTCGAACCCCAAAGTAGTAATTAAATACTCTACGGTAATTCTATCCCCACCAAACATTGTATTTCTCCTTAATGATATTATTATATTGTGTGGTTTCTCAATATAAGTCCTAACACAATTAGATTGAGCTTTAGATTCTTCGTTATATTGAGAGGTGTTAGTAAGTAATACAGGATAGAATTCAAACCCGTCATACATAATCATTTCACTTACTTCGTTTTGAAAATTCTGTCCGTTGAATCTGCTGACTTTACCGTCTCTATAATTTTCTAACAGTTCAGTGATTCTATAGTGTTCTTCATTGAATTCATCTCTATCTGTAAACCTCATCTTAAACTCCTCCCCAAATTTACTAAGTTTATTTATTGTAATAAGATGGTCCATTATTATATTCCAAACTATTTCAGAATCATTGTTTATCAAATTAACAATTCTTTTCTTATCTAAATTACTCAAATAAAATATCTTCTTTTTTGTAAACGCATCTTGGTTGTAGTAATTATGATATAAGAAGTTACTCTCGTCTTTGAAAAAAGATTCTCTTATCGTATTGAAGTAGTCAACTCCCATAGTATGGTATACATCAACTAAAGTATTAAAGTCTATGTGTGTGGCTTGATTCAGAATTTTTCTCACCCTTCGACCTTTTAAATTCGCAATACACATAAAGTAGTTAACAACATTACCATATTTTAGTAGTTTGTTTTTAGGTGTGGCAATAACTGTGTATTGATTTACCGAATCAGGGTATGAGACCTTATTATCTTTTAAATACATCTTATATATTTCTCCTTCCAAATAGTTTGACTTATAATCAAATAAAATATTGTTATTTTGAAATATAGAATATGCAAAAATTCTTAAGGCTTCATTCGCTATCTCATCACCTAAAGTAAGCGTTTTATATTGTGTAGAAATTAAACTCTGCCAGTTGTTATTATTTTGTGAAATTAAGTGATTAACATTTCTTCTTATCGCAAGTTTAACTTCAGTTAAAAATGGAAGGTAAAATGTATTACACCTTATTTTTTTTGACTTTATCTTTTTTCTTTTTGACTCGATAGTACCATGATAAAAATTTTTACTTTTATAGTTATAAGTCACAAATCTATGAGTTTTTAAAACTGAAAAATATTGTTTACCTACTCTTCTTCTTCTAACCGTGTGTGACCATCTAATACTAATCTTATTACCATCTTTTACTACTTTTATTTTACACTGTGTTATAATAAGTTCTTTAGTTTTATCTGCGTAAAATTTCTTTACCTCGTCGTTTTCAATGTATTGAGTGTTATCTGTGTAAAACTTACCCTCAGGATTTTTACACATATTTTTTACGATTTCTCCACTATTTACAGGACAAAAATCTTTATAACCAATCATATGATTACTTTGGTAATCTCTCTCATAAAGTATAATACCACTCATATTTAGTTTAAGTAAATTGTACCAAATTTGGTTTCTGATATTGGGGTAATTGGAGTTACCTCTCTATTATCTTCAATATTTAATTCGACTAATATTTCCAACATCTGTTTCTGAGTTAGTTGTATGTCCTCCCCTTTTTCATGATTAATAAGAGAGACTCTTTCCATTTCAGAAAAAAATTTGTCAGGGTTATTGTTACCAATTAATGTAACTAACTCATTAGGATTCTCGTTGAAAAATGTTTTCATTTGAGAGATATAAATTTGTACGTCTATATTCATGAAAAAATGTCTATAAAATAAAAATAACCACAAAAGTGGTTATTTTCAAGTTTTATCTGAAGATATGTAATCCCTTTTTGTTTTCAATATCATCAGGGATTTTAACGTTTGGACTATTCTTTAGATTTACGACCTGAAGGTTATTCAATTTTGAAATTTCTTCAGGTAGATTTTGTAGATTTGGATTATTAGGTAGTGAAAGGAATACTAGATTATTAAGGTCTCCAATCTCTTTTGGTAATTTACTTATAATACCTTCCAAATGAAGTGCGTTTAGATTCTTAAATCTACTAATTGATTTCGGAAGTTCTACCGAAATTTCATCATTATCTCCCCTATATCTAGAATTTGACTTAACAAAATCAAGTCTTTCCAAATTATCAGGTAAGTTATCGAAAAACTCATCAAACCCGTAAAGAGTGATAAACTTAGACGCTGAATCTTTTGGGTATTCAACCGAAACTGAAGTCCCTTCGGAACCAGTTAATCCTTTCATAAATTCAGGTTTGAAGACCTCTTTAAGTTCAGGATTTTTGGTTAAGAAAGGTACTAATTCAATCTGACGGTCATCAGGGTCCATATATTGATTACTTGGGAAATGGAACTGATATCTTAACGCTGGAAGTCCTGATACTTCACCAGTCGTTCTATCGTCGTTTCTAAATGATTTTGCCTCATTAGGAATAACTACATATAAAGGACCATCTTTAATATAATTATTGAACCATCTTAAACCAGGTGCAGATGTACACCATCCCGTTTCACCTTTACCTGGCCTCAACATATTACCACCGTAAAAACATGCTGCGTCACGTCCTAACTCTCCTTGGTCTTCAATTTTTACAACTGTCCACTCACTCCCCTTATGAATAATTTCACCACCAGGGTGCTCATACGTTTTAGCTGCGGTCTTTTTTTCATCTTTACTCGCCTTAGTTTTTTCCAAACTAAAATCAGTGGTGATATCCATAAGACTATTTATAGTGTGCTTGTTGATGTCTCTTTTTTCTTGTTCAATTTGACTTTTAAATCTATCAAACTTCTGAAGGTCTTCAGTTGTTTTAAACAAATCCTCAAAGAAAAGCCTTTGCAGTTCACTCATCTCTTCTTTGAATTGTGGAGTTCCGTAATCGGATTCAGGTTCTAACTTAAGAAACTGTTTAATTAACCATGGACTATATGTTCCCGCCTTCTTAATCTTATCCCCATCTCTACGAGTGGTAGGGTCTGCCAAGATAATTGTATCCAATTCTTCCGGCTTAATTCTAGCGGGTTTTACTTTATCGCCCTTTTTCTTAGGTTGAGCGTATGTCTTTTTCAGGATTTCATAACGACCCTGTTCAATAATGAGTCCTTTTAGTAGTCCGCTAAATTTCATCTCTTTCTTTTTCATATAAATATGTTATAACTGTAAAAGATTACAGATTGTAGTTCAAAATAAGTAACTCAGTTCCTTTGTTTTGTGTCTTACCTTTACTTGCTGATGCCGCTTTTACAAATTCTTTCTGTTCCCAAATATAGTCATTTTTTGGAAACCACCCACTTAAAAGTTCAAAATCATAGTACGATAACGAAAACTTTCCTTTGATATTGTTTAGAGTTTTTGCCAACCTTTCGTGGTCATTCCTATCAAAGTCGTGATTAGAATAGTAGTTCTCTGTTTTCCAGTACGGTGGGTCTAAGTAAAAGTATGTCTTATCTCCATCGTACTTGTTAATGAGTTCCTCGAAGTCCATATTTTCAACCACATTAATTTTGTCGAACTTAGTTAACCACTTGTCGTTCTTCAACTTATCTCTAAACGTAAGGTACTTTGATTTGTACTTTCCCTTCAAATCGATATAGTTTGATGTCTCAGGTTTACTACCACTAAATACCTGTGTGATAATGTATGCGTACTGAGCAGCAACATCATAATCAGGGTAGTTTATTTCAAAGTCGTCTGCGAATATCTCAGATTGAAATTCTTTGAATAAGTCTTTGTATTCTGTAGGTGTATTCTCCACCCCTCGTTGTTGACAGGGAATAGACTCAATAGATTTAAGAAGTTCTGACGGGTTCTGTACACACATAAAGAGATTGTAATTCAACGGATTGAAATCGTTGTATACAATATTCTTAAGGTTTGGGTACTCATCCAAATCCATGTTATAGTAACACCAAAACATACCTCCGAATGGTTCGACATATGTTTCCATGTCTTTTGGGTAATATGGTACAATCCATTTACCTATTTTACTTTTTCCTCCGATGTAACTAAGCATACTTTTCGATTTACCACAAATATAGTAAAGAAAATTCAAAAAGCAAATTAATCTTGATTTTTTAATTTTTCAATCAATACAGATATAACGGATATAGTTATTATTGAGATTGAAAGGATTAAAAAAGTATGTCGAATATTGCGAAACCTTTATACATAATGTATTAATAATACTATAGCTACTGAAACAAGTAGACCAACTAATAACTTTAAGAAATCTTTAGCTACTATAGGAAATACTTGTTTTAAATTACCTTTCTTAGTTAGGTATGTGTTTAAAGCAAGTTCTCTACCACACAACAATCCAACAAATACCCATGTAGTTGACATAGGGACGTTATTTAATTGTTTAAAATACAATAGTAGGAAAGCATACACTAAGTCAATTAAAGTCGCTGAGCGAACGTATTTTGTATTTTGTTTGTCAAGAACTATCTGCTGTATCTTACCACCTTGTTGATAAAATATCCACCCCAATCCTATAGTAAAAAAGGTTATAACACCTGACAGTTCAACAACTGAAAGTTGTCTTGGTAAGAACACTGCGATGTTTGCGATATCGTGTGAAAGCCACGTAAACCACAAAAAACTTGTGGTTAACCATTGTCCTATTCTCCAATATTTTTTATTACTTTCTTTTATGTCGTTATCTTCGTTGAATACTCCTGATATTAAGAACCATAATCCGTACGCCGCCACAGCTGCCAGACCATATCCTACAATACTTTTCATTAACATCTTCTCTAATACAAATGTTGACGCAAAAGCCGATAATACCAAAAATGATGTAGACACAGGAATACCTTTTCTTGTTAGGGCAACTAAAGCAAGAGGTGCAAGTGCGTGATACCACTGTACTTCTTGGAAGGGTATCTTATCTAATCTACCAAAGGATATGTCACCGTCATATACATTCCATCCATATATTAATGTGAAAGCCATTACGGATGAAGCGGCTAACCATAATACATACCATTTAAATTTTTCTTTATTTGATGCAATCCATGTGCCGAGCGTTTGTACACTATCATTGGCAATTACTGAGTAACCCGCCAATGTAAATCCTATTAATGAAAGTAATGTCATATTTTTAAATTTTTATAGAAAATCTGAATCTTATGGTTTTAGAATTATCCCATCCAATCCTGTAAGTAAATTTATTATTTTTATATGGTATGTCAACAGCCACCGCTAAATTATATAATTTATCATACCAAAATTCTTGTTGTACCCAAAGTTTGAACTTTTCAAATTTATAAATTAATCTAGGTTCAAACGTTGGTTGGTTATTTTCAATCTTATAATGTAGTGGTACACTAAATATTATCGGTGATTCCGTAAAATTAAAGTTGTGTCTGTATGTGACTCTATTCTCATCCAACTTTGTTTTGTGTCTGAGTTCAAGTCCTCCCTTTTCAGTAATTTTGTGACTAAATGTTATGTAGGATTTTCCGTTGGTTCTCATCTCATAACCTATTTTTTGGGATAGGAGACTACAACTGAATAATAACATTAAAAATGTTAGTGTTAGTTTCATAATAATAAATTTCTAATCATATATAGAAATAGATTATTCAAAATTTCACATTATCTAATATGTTAGCCTTGTGTTAACAATTAAGAAACAATATTACTTATAACAATTCTTATAAGGTTTACACGAAGCTTTCTGTGAGAACCCCATATCTTTACAAAGCGTTTTTTCACAATAAGATTTACTCATCTTACGAGTTCCCTTATCATTACTTTGTTCTTTCTCCTCTAAGTAGGATTTAATAACACGTTTAATAATACTATTCATCAAAATATAAATATAATGGAAGA
>Ga0209630_10000388_pt1 | contig 50507 bp, 53 predicted proteins | sample COG_01_FD_184745 | JGI IMG/M metagenome (GOLD analysis project Ga0209630, IMG submission 184745) | Pelagic Microbial community sample from North Sea - COGITO 998_met_01 (SPAdes) (version 2) | ecosystem: Environmental > Aquatic > Marine > Neritic zone/Coastal water | place: Helgoland, sampling...
CCCCCCCCCGGCCCCTCCCTTGTCAGGGAGGGGAGGCCATCACCGCCCGCCCAGCATCAGCGCCGCGGTCGCCTTGGCGCTGCCCACCACGCCCGGAATCCCCGCGCCCGGATGCGTGCCCGCACCGACGAAATACAGGTTTGGGATCGCATCGTCGCGGTTGTGGACGCGGAAATAGGCGCTCTGCGTCAGCACCGGCTCGAGGCTGAACGCGCTGCCCAGATGCGCCTTCAGGTCGGTGGCGAAATCGTTCGGCGCATAGCTGAACTTGGTGACGATCCGCTCGTGGATGTCGGGGATCAGCCGCCGGCCGACCTCGTCGAGGATGCGCTTTTCGAGGATCGGGCCGACCTCGTTCCAGTCGACCGGGAACTTGCCCATGTGCGGCACCGGCGCCAGCGCATAGAAGGTCGAATGCCCCTCGGGCGCCATCGACGGATCGGTGACGGTCGGGTGGTGGAGGTAGAGCGAGAAATCCTCCGACAGCACGCCATGGTCGTAGATGTCCTCGAGCAGCCCCTTATAGCGCGGGCCGAACAGGATCATGTGGTGCGGGATGCCGGGCCAGGTGCCCTTGATTCCGAAATGAACGACGAACAGCGACGGCGAATAGCTCTTGCGCTCCAGCCGCGCCTTCGTCCGCTGCGCGCTGCGCGAGGTCGACAGCAGGTCGCGATAGGTGTGCATGATGTCGCTGTTCGCCGCGACCGCATCCGCCTCGCCGCTCCAGCCGCTCTCACAGCGGATGCCGGTCACCCGGTCGCCCAGCGTCTCGATCGCGGTGACCGGATCGCCGAGGCGCAGCGTGCCGCCGATCCGCTGGAACTGCGCGACCAGCCCGGCGACCAGCCGGTTGGTGCCGCCCTTGGCGAACCAGACGCCGCCGTCGCGCTCCAGCTTGTGGATCAGCGCATAGATCGCGCTGGTCGTCATCGGATTGCCGCCGACCAGCAGGGTGTGGAAGCTGAGCGCCTCGCGCAGCTTCTCGTTCTGCACATATTTGGACACGATCGAATAGACCGACCGCCACGCCTGGTATTTCGCCAGCGCCGGCGCCGCCTTTATCATCGACGCGAAGTCGAGGAAGGCGACATGGCCGAGCTTCTCATAGCCCTCGCGATACACGCCCTCGGCATATTCGAGGAACTTGTGATAGCCCGCGATGTCGGCCGGGTTGAGCTTGCCGATCTCGCGCTGCAGCAGCGGTTCGTCGTTGGTATAGTCGAAATTGGTGCCGTCGGGCCAGTTGAGCCGGTAGAAGGGCGTCACCGGCTGCAGCGTCACGTCCTCGGCCATGTCGCGCCCGGTCAGCGACCACAATTCCTGCAGGCAGGCGGGATCGGTGATGACGGTGGGACCGGCGTCGAAGGTGAAGCCGTCGCGCTCCCAGTAATAGGCGCGGCCACCCGGTTTATCGCGCGATTCGACGATGGTGGTCTGCACCCCTGCCGATTGCAGCCGGATCGCCAGCGCCAATCCGCCGAATCCCGCACCGATGACGATCGCCGACTTCATATTCGTTTCCATCCCTGTCGGTGGCTCAGCGCCACGCCGTCGTCCGCAACACCCTGATCGCGCTGGCCACCGGCACCGGTGGCTTGCCCGTCAGGATGCGCGCCTTGTCCTTGAGGCTCGACCGCCCGGCATAGAAGCGGGTGATGAGCATCGGGTCCAGCCGGTAGAAGCGCTCGATGATGCGCCAACGTTCCGCCGGATCGCCGGCGCGGAACATCATCGCGTTGAGCATGCGGTAAAAGGCGCCACGCCGCCACGCCGCCCGCGCATGGCCATAGGTGAATCGCGCCAGCGCCGCACCCGACAGATCCGCCTCGCCCGCGAGCCCGATCGCCAGCCGCACCGCGTCGGGCAGCGAATAGCCGGTCGCCGGCTGGAACAGCCCGGCGCGCATCCCCGCCTTGGCGACGTTGGCGCCGGTCGAGCGCCAATAGGCCTCGAAATCGCCCCCCAAGGTGATCGGCAGCACGCCCGCCTCGCCGCGCACAACCGCCTCGACCTGCCAGCCCCGGCTGCGCGCATAATCGGCGATCCGCCCGCCGATCGCGGTGCCGTCCAGCCCCGGCGTGTCGCTGTAATAGGTGTCCTCGACGAACATCCGGGTCTCGGCGAAGGGCAGGCAATAGACGAAGCGATAGCCGTCGATCTGCGCGACGGTCGCGTCCATCACCCGCGGCCCGGTCTCGCCATGCGGCTGCGCCAGCGCCAGCTCCTGCCCGACGAACTTCTGCCAGCCGAGGTCGAGCACCGACAGGTCGCCCGGCCCGCGGCAGTCGATCACCCCCTTCGCCTCGATCCGGTCGCCGTCGGCGAGCACCACCGCGGTCGCCGACGCCGCCAGCACCTTGCGGCCCGTCATCACCGCCTGCGCCGGCAGCGCCGCGCGCACGACCGCGTCGAACCGTTCGCTGGTCAGCGAATAATAGGTCGCGTCGATCTGCCGCGTCAGGTTCGGAAAGGCGACGTCGTAGCCGCGCCACGCATGCACCACCAGCGGCGACACCAGCCAGCGGTCGGCCGCGTCGACGTCGCTGCCGAAGAACGACCAGACGTGATCGCCGCCCAGCGTCGCCCCGCCCTCGACGATCCGCACGTCGAGATCGGGGCGCTTCGCCCGCAGCGCGAGCGCGATCAGGCCGCCCGCCAGCCCGCCGCCGACGATCGCCACGTCGCAAGGGATCGTCCTACCCATCCTGGTCGCGCCTAGCCCAAAGCGCTCCGTGCGAGAACCGGGTTTCGCATGCCCGCCGCACGACTTAGACATGGAGCCATGACCGTGCCGATCCTCCGCACCGACCGCCTGATCCTGCGCGGCCACGCGCCCGGGGACCTCGACGAGCTGACCGCGATGTGGGGCGACCCGGCGGTCTATGCGATGATCGGCGGCGTGCCCCGGTCGCGCGAGGACGTGTGGCTGCGCCTGCTCCGCTCGGTCGGCCAGTGGCAGCTGTTCGGCTATGGCAGCTGGGTGCTGCGCAATGCCGACGGCGTGCTGGTCGGCGAGGCGGGGCTGCTCGAATCGCGCCGGGCGATCGATCCGCCGCTGGCCTGGCCGGAGATGGGCTGGGCGCTCGCCCCGGCGGCGCACGGCAAGGGCTATGCGGCCGAGGCGCTCGCCGCGATCCTCGCCTGGGCGACGGGGCAGGGGATCGCCCGCACCACCTGCATCATCGATCCGGGCAACGCGCCCTCGCGGCGGCTGGCGGCGCGGCTCGGCTATGTCGAGGTGCGCGAGGCGCGCTATCGCGATCATCCGACGCTGGTGTTCGAACGCTGACCCGCCGGGCAGCGTGTATCCCCGCGCGCCGAACTCGGCTAAGCCCGCGCCATGCTGATCGCGATCACCCTGTCCGCACTGGCGATGACGCTGATCGTCGGCGTGCGCTATCTGATCGTCTCAGGCGCGTTCGCCGCGGCGACGCGGGTGCGCCATCCCGGCCTCTACACCGGGCTCGACGCGCAGATGCGGCGCGAGGTGGCGTGGAGCCTCGCCTCGGCGGCGATCTACGGCATCCCCGCCGGCGTGCTCGCCTGGGGGTGGAAGGCGCACGGCTGGACGCGGATCTACGAGGACGTCCACGCCTTCCCGCTCTGGTATCTGCCGGTGTCGGTTGGCATCTACCTGTTTCTCCATGACACCTGGTTCTACTGGACGCATCGCTGGATGCACCGGCCGGCGGTGTTCCGCGCGGCGCATGCCGTCCATCACGCCAGCCGCCCGCCGACCGCCTGGGCCGCGATGGCCTTCCACCCGCTGGAGGCGGTGACCGGGGCTGTGGCAATTCCGCTACTGGTGCTGGCAATTCCGATCCACGTCGGCGCTCTGGGCTTCGTGCTGGCGGTCATGACCGTTATGGGCGTAACCAATCACATGGGTTGGGAGGTTTTCCCGAGGTTCATGTGGCGGGGGCCATTGGGGGGATGGCTTATCACCGCCAGTCATCACCAACGCCACCATGAACAATATGGATGCAATTATGGGCTCTACTTCCGTTTCTGGGATCGTTTGTGCGGCACCGATCGCGGCATCGGCGACTTCGCACGCACGCACGCCCGGGCGGCGGCACGCCATGGCGTTGCGGATGACCGCGCTGCTGCCGGCGGCGGCGCTGGTCCTCGGCGCGGCGCCGATCGCGCGGCTTGACGTCGGCGTCGACCATATGCGCTCGGCCAGGGGGATGCTGCGCGTCTGCCTGACCGCGGACCCGGACAATTTCCCCGCCTGCGTCGACGATGCCGATGCCGTCACCCGCTCGGTCCCGGCCGGCGCGCATGCGATGCGCTTCGACGGCCTGCCGCTCGGCAATTATGCGGTCGCGGTGATCCACGACGAGAACGGCAACGCCAAGCTCGACACCTTCGCCGGCATCCCCAAGGAAGGCTTCGGCTTCTCGCGCAATCCCGCGATCCGCTTCGGCCCGCCGCGCTTCGCCGCCGCCCGCTTCGCGGTGACCAGTGATGCAAATCAGCAACAGATCACGATGCGTTACATCTTCTGACACAATCGGTCGGATAATAACGGACCTGACCGCGTTACGGCCTCGTAACAGGTTTGGAGCCTCTCCTTTGTCCGTCAAGATTGTCCTGCCGCTCGCGCTCGCGGCCGCCGTTTCTCTCGTTTCGCCCGCGCTCGCGCAGGACGTCCCGCCCGGCACCGGGTCGGTGGCGAGCACCGCGGCGGAATTCGACCTCGACCGCGATTCGGTCACCATCGGCGCCGCCGGCGTCTACCTCACCGATTACGAAGGCTCGAACGACTATCGCTGGACGCCGGCCCCCGCCGCGATCGGCTCGATCAAGGGCTTCGGCTTCACGCTCGCCGGCAACCGCCTGAGCGTCGATCTGATCCCCAACCGGCCGGGAACGACCTGGGACCTGCAGGCAGGCCCGATCGGCGTCGTCAACTTCAACCGCAACAGCCTCAAGAACATCGACGATCCCCGCGTTCGTGCGCTCGGCAAGGTCGATACCGCGATCGAACTCGGCGGCTATGTCGGCATCGGCAAGACCGGCGTCATCACCAGCCCGTACGACAAATTGTCGGTGACGGTCAGCTATCGCCATGACGTCAGCAACGCGCACGACAGCGGCATCTGGCAGCCGAGCGTCAACTATATCACCCCGCTCAGCACCAAGGCGGCGGTGGCGCTGTTCGGTACGGCCGAGCGTGCCGGCCGCGGCTATGCGACCACCTATTTCTCGGTGTCGCCGACGCAGACGATCGCCAGCGGCCTGCCGACCTACAATGCGCGCGGCGGCTGGAAGAACTATACGCTCGGCGGCCTCGCCACCTATTCGCTGACCGGCAATCTGCTGAAGGGGTTCAAGGTCGTCGCCGGCGGCACCTATCGCCGCATGCTCAACGACTTCGCCGACAGCCCGCTGGTCGGCATCGCCGGGTCGAAGAACCAGTGGCTCGGCGCGGTCGGGCTCGCCTACACCTTCTGACCGACGACGGGGCGGGGGCGGATCGACGCGCCCTCCGCCCGGTCGTCCCCGGTCACGTCACCCGCTGAGCTTGCCCGCCGCCACCACCGGCCCGGTCGGTGCCCCGGTCGGCGAGCCGCCGGCCGGCTCGATCGAGATCGCCAGCACCGCATCCGCCCCGATCACGCCGCGCAGCGCGGCGGGTACGGTCAGTTCGGCCCGCGTCGCATCCGCGACCACGCCCAGCGAGCGCGGCGCCTCGGTCCCGCGGATCACCCACAATTCGGCCGATCGCCCGGCCGGCACGTCGACCGCGCCGGCGATCCGCACTGTCCCGCGCGCGGGATCGTAGGCGGCCGCGACCGGTGTGCCCGCGCCGGTCGGCGCCATCGCCGCGATCAGCGGGGCCGGTCCGGCGACCGGCACGGGGATGCGCACCGGTGCCGGCGCCGGCCGCAGCGCCAGCATCGCCGTCACCGCCAGCAACAGGCACGCCGCGATGCTCGCCGCCAGCGCCAGCATCCGCCAGCCTCGCTGGTTGTCGTTCGCTGCCGCCGGGTCGCCCGCCACGCCATGATTCTGCGACCGGTCGATCGACGCCTCGATCCGCGCCGCCATCCCGGCGGGGGCATCCACCGCCGGCCAGTCCGCGAACAGCGCCGCCAGCCAGTCGCGCCACCGCTCGACCGCCGCGGCGAACATGGGCTCGTGCACCAGCCGCCGCAGCGCGACGGCGAGCTCGTCGCCCTCCAGCACGCCCAGCGCCAGTTCGGCCGCCATCATGTCGGGATCGGGCATATCGGGATCGGGCATGGCGGGGTCTTCAGGCGCCGGCATCGAGGCACCCCCGCAACGCCAGCAGGCCGCGCCGCACCCAGGATTTCATCGTCCCCAGCGGCACCGCCTGCCGCTCGGCCAGTTCGGCATAGGTCAGCCCGCCGAAAAACGCGCTGCGGATCGCGCCGCGCTGGCGGCTTTCGATCCCCTCCAGGCATTCGTGCAGCCGCGCCTGCGCTTCCTCGGCGAGCAATGCGTCATCCTGCCGCGGCGCGCCGTCGGCGATCGTGTCTGCCTCGTCCAGGGGGGCCGCCCGCCCGCGACCCTGTCGCCGGCGCCAGTCGATCGCGCGGTTGCGCGCGATCGTCGCCAGCCAGGAAATCGGGCTCGCGCGTCCCGGCTGATAGCCGTCCGCCCGGTTCCAGATCGTCAGATACACGTCGTGCAACACGTCCTCGGCACCTTGCCTGTCGACGCAGATACGCAGGCAGATCCCGAAAAGCTTCGCCGACGTCATCGCATAGACGTCGCGGAAGGCGTCGCGATCGTGCCGGCCGGTGCGGATCAACGCCTCGACCAATGCCGCACGGGCCATGTCGAGACGGGGCTGATCGGGGTGCTGCACGGTTGAAAGACTAGCCGCAGTTCTGCCGGGTCGCAATATATCGTCCGGTCGACGCCGATATTTGTTGCGTTGCAACGCGTTGAGATCAAGGTTTTTCTTTTTGTTGCTGGCATCCTTTCCCGCATCCGGAACGTAGCTGCCGGAGGTTTCCCGTGGATCGTCTCGTCAGCGTGGCGGAACGACGTCGGTGCGGCCGACAAGGTGAGGGAGGTTGCTGACCATGACCCAGACGGATCAGATCATCGAGGCGTTCGACGCCCGGGCGAGGCGGCGCGAAGAACGCCGCGGTTTCTTTACGAACGTGATGGGCATGGCGGCGGTGGCCACTGCCGGTGCCGCGGCGATGTCGCTGGCCAGCGAAGCGCAGGCGCAGACGACCGGCCCGTCGGAGGTCGACGTCCTCAACTTCGCGCTCAACCTCGAATATCTCGAGGCGCAATTCTACAGCTACGCCTCGACCGGACAGGGGCTGCCCAACAACCTGCTCACCGGCGGCGTCGGCACGCAGGGTGCGGTCGTCACCGGCACCGGCACCGGATCGGCACGCCGGGTCAATTTTACCGACCCCGCGATCGCCGCCTATGCGCGTGAGATCACGCAGGACGAGATCGCGCACGTCACTTTCCTGCGCGCCGCGATCCGCGGCACCGGCACCAGTGACGCGCTGATCGCCGCGCAGCCGACGATCAACATCTCGGGCGCCGCCGGCGGTGCCTTCGCGGCCGCGGCGGCCAGCACGACGCCGGCGCTGACCGGCTTCGATCCCTATGCGGACGACAACAGCTTCCTGCAGGCGGCCTTCATCTTCGAGGACGTCGGCGTCACCGCCTACAAGGGCGCGGCCGGCGCGCTCATCAACAACAAGACCTATCTGGAGGCGGCCGCCGGCATCCTCGCGGTCGAGGCCTATCACGCCGCGATCGTCCGCACCGCGCTCTATGCGCGCGGGCTGACCGTACCGGCGCTGCGCACCAATCCCGATGCGATCTCGAACCTGCGCGATTCGGTCGACGGCACCACCGATCTCGATCAGGGCATCTCGCCGACGACCGTGTCGGGCCAGACCGTGTCGAACATCGTGCCGCTCGATACCAACGGGCTCGCCTTCAGCCGCACCCCGGCGCAGGTGCTCAACATCGTCTATCTCAATCCCCGATCGGTGACCGCGGGCGGGTTCTTCCCCAACGGCATCAACAACGGCAACACTGCGATCCGCTCCAGCGGCGCGAACTGAGGGGAGCGCGATCATGACCCACGAGACATCGATCCTCGAGATCATCGAAAAGACCACCGCCCGCCGCCACGCGCGCCGAGCCTTCATGAAGACCGCGGTCGGTGGCGTCGCCGCCGTCGGCGGCCTGTCGCTGCTCGCCGCCTGCGGTGACGACGACGCCATGTCGACGCCCTTCCCGACGCCGACGCCCACGCCGGCGGTCAGCACCGACGTGGCCGTGCTCAACTTCGCGCTCAACCTCGAATATCTCGAGGCGCAATTCTACAGCTATGCCGCCTTCGGCACCGGCCTGCCGGCCGCGTCGCTGACCGGGACGGGCACGCAGGGGTCGGTGGTGACCGGGTCGGGCGCTGGCTTCCCGCGCGCGGTCGACTTCACCGGCGATCCGCTGATCGGCCAATATGCGCGCGAGATCGCCTATGACGAGATCGCGCACGTCAACTTCCTGCGGACCGCGCTCGGCAGTGCGGCGGTGGCGCAGCCGGCGATCAACATCTCCGGCACCGTGGACGGCGCCTTCTCGGCGGCGGCGCGGGCGGCGGGGGTGATCTCGGGCGCGACGGCGACGTTCGATCCCTATCTCAACCCGACCAACTTCCTGCTCGGCGCCTACATCTTCGAGGACGTCGGCGTCACCGCCTACAAGGGCGCATCGCCGGTCATCTCGGCGATGTATCTCGAGGCGGCGGCGGGGATTCTTGCGGCGGAGGCCTATCACGCCGGTCTGGTCCGCACGATCCTCTACGCCCGGGGGGTCACCAACCGCGACCTCATCACCCAGGCGCAGCAGATCTCGAACCTGCGCGACGCCGCCGACGGCACCGCGACGGGGACGCTGGCGGGCGGCACCACGCCGACCGCGGGCAGCGCCTCGCCGGACGGCACCACCGCCAGCACCGGCGATACCGACCAGGGGATCGGCGGCACCAACATCGGCGTCCTCGCGACCGGCGTGTCGAACATCGTCCCAACCGACGTGAATGGCCTCACCTACAGCCGCACCACACAACAGGTGCACAATATCGTGTACCTCAACGCCACCGGCGCCAACCGCACCAGCGGCGGCTTTTTCCCGGCCGGCACCAACAATCCGAACCCGGCCTTTACCGTCGGTCTCGGCTGATCCTCCCCGCCTTCGGCGCGCCACCCTCCTGGCGCGCCGATGATCGATCCTCCTTCGATGCCCTTACGGGCGTCGGGGGAGGATTTTTCATTGGCGGTTCCTCCGCTTGGTCCGTCCGATCGGCCGATTCCGGCGCGGTCGGGGTTGACGCACCGGGCGGGATGCGGAACGGCAGGGCTATCCTGGGCGGCGCGCAAACCGCCCGCGCGATGGGGAGAACCCGAGTAATGACCGCCCGTACCGATATCGACAGCGCCATCCTGACCGCGGCGCTCGACGCCCGCGTCGCGCGTCGCGAACAGCGTCGCGACTTCTTCAAGACCGCGATCGGCGCGATGGCGGTCACCGCCGCCGGGGCGTCCGCGCTGACGCTGGCCGATCAGGCGCGGGCGCAGACGGCGACCCCCACGCCGACCCCGACCCCGGTCTATACCGATCCGGACATCCTCAATTTCGCGCTCAATCTCGAATATCTCGAAGCGCAATATTACGCCTATGCCACCACCGGCGCCGGCCTGCCTGCCAACCTGCTGACCGGCACGGGGACGGCCGGCGCGGTGCGTGGCGGGGCGCAGGTGCCGTTCAGTGATCCGGTAATCGCGCGCTACGCCCGCGAGATCGCCGCCGACGAACTCGCCCACGTCACCTATCTGCGCAATGCGCTCGGCAGCACGGTCGCGGTCGCGCAACCGGTGATCGATATTTCGGTCGGGCCGAACAGCGCCTTTTCCGCCGCTGCGGTCGCCGCCAAGCTCATCAGCGCCGGCCAGACCTTCAACCCCTATCTCAACGACGAGACGTTCCTGCTCGGCGCGTTCATCTTCGAGGACGTCGGCGTCACCGCCTACAAGGGCGCGGCGCCGTTGCTGACCAGGACTTATATCGAGGCGGCGGCCGGTATCCTGGCGGTCGAGGCCTATCATGCCGCAACGATCCGCACCGAATTGTACCGCAAGGGCATCGTGACGGGATCGACGCTGATCGCGCAGGTCCAGTCGATCTCCGACGCGCGCGACAGCCTCGACGGCGGGACCGAGATCGACCAGGGCATCACGCCGGGCACCAGCGCCGCGCCGGGCCAGGTGACGCCTACCCCGACGCCGACCGCGACCGCGACCGCGACGCCGACGCCCACACCGACCCCAACGCCCACCGCGACCGCAACGCCGACGCCGACCTTCGCGGTGTCGAACATCATGCCGACCGACGCGAACGGCATCGCCTACAGCCGCAGCCCCAACCAGGTGCTCAACATCGTCTATCTGAACGCCGCGGCGACGAGTGCGGGCGGATTCTTCCCGTCCGGCCTCAACGGCACGATCAAGGCGGCCACCGTCTCCTGATCCGGCGCCGATCCGCCAGCTGCGTCCTTCAAAGCATTCAGGGGATTGAACCCGATGACCGACCTTCCGACCGACACCGTCCTCGACGCGATCGCCGCCCGCCGTGCCGAACGCCGTAACTTCCTGCGCTATGCCGGTGGTGCCGCCGCCTCGGCCGGCGGCCTCGCGCTGCTCGCCGCCTGCGGCAGCGACGGCGACGACCCGACGCCGACGCCGACGCCCAGTTCGACGGCGACGTCGGTCGCCGCGGATGCCGACATCCTCAACTTCGCGCTCAACCTCGAATATCTCGAGGCGCAGTTCTACAGCTGGGCAGCGTTCGGCCAGCCGCTGTCCGCAGGGCTGACCAGCGGCGTCGGCACCGTCGGTACGGTCACCGGCGGCGCGGCGGTGCCCTTCTCCGACCCGATCGTCGCGCAATATGCGCGCGAGATTGCGCTCGACGAGGTGCAGCACGTCACCTTCCTCAAGACCGTCCTTGGCGGCTCGGCGGTGGCGATGCCCGCGATCAACATCGCCGGCGACGCGACCGGCGCCTTCACCGCGGCGGCGCGCGCCGCCAACGTTGTGGGGTCGAGCGACGTGTTCAATCCCTATGCCAACGACATCAACTTCCTGCTTGGCGCCTATCTGTTCGAGGACGTCGGCGTCTCCGCCTACAAGGGCGCCTCGCCACTGATCGGCAACAAGACCTTCATCGAGGCGGCGGCCGGCATCCTCGCTACCGAAAGCTATCACGCCGGGCTGATCCGCTCGGTGCTGTACCGCAAGGGAATCGATGCCCCGTCGATCTTCACCAACGCCCGCCTGATCTCGGACGCGCGTGACAGCCTCGATGGCGGCAGCGACGTCGACCAGGGCATCGGCGACGCGACCACCGCCAACATCGTTCCCACCGATACGAACGGGCTCGCCTACAGCCGGTCGACGGGGCAGGTGCTCAACATCGTCTACCTCAACAAGGCCGCGGTCGCCGCGGGCGGGTTCTTCCCCTCCGGCATCGCCGGCAACATCCGCACCTCCGCCGCCAGCGGTTGAGCGATGAAGGGCCGCCCCACCGGGCGGCCCTTTTTCATTGGCGTGCAGGCGCCAAGCGCGTACAACCCCCGCATCCCCGGGGGAGCGTTATCGCACGCTTGAGAGGAAGGCCGCAGCCTTCGACCCGCTGAACCTGATCCGGTTGACACCGGCGGAGGGAGGGAGCGGTCGCCACCCGTGATCCGTCCTCGCTCCGATACTGGAGAGACGACACATGGCCGACGTTCCTGCCCGTACCGAAATCGGCGTCACCACCGGTCCCATTCGCGGATCGAAAAAGGTCCATGTCGGCCCACTCGGCGTCGCGATGCGCGAGATCCATCTCGACCCGTCGTCGGGCGAACCCCCGTTGCGCGTTTACGACCCCTCGGGCCCCTATACCGATCCCGATGCCCGCATCGACATCATGGCGGGCCTGCCGCAGCTACGCCGGCAGTGGATCGAGGCGCGGGGCGACGTCGAGGCCTATGACGGCCGCGAGTTGCGCCCCGAAGACAATGGCCAGCTCGGCCCGGACCGGTCGGGCGGCGTGCCGCAATTCCCCAACACCGTCCGCCGCCCGCTGCGCGCCAGGGCGGGCATGAACCTCAGCCAGATGCATTATGCCCGCCGCGGCATCATCACGCCCGAGATGGAATATGTCGCGACCCGCGAAAATCTGGGGCGCGAGATGCTGAAGGATTACAAGCGCGACGGCGAAAGCTTCGGCGCGTCGATCCCCGATTACGTCACGCCCGAATTCGTTCGCGACGAAGTGGCGCGCGGTCGTGCGATCATCCCCAACAACGTCAACCATCCCGAATCCGAACCGATGGCGATCGGCCGCAACTTCCTCGTCAAGATCAACGCCAACATCGGCAATTCCGCGGTTGCCAGTAACGTCGCGGCAGAGGTGGACAAGCTCGTCTGGTCGATCCGCTGGGGCGCGGACACGGTCATGGACCTCTCTACCGGGCGCAACATCCACGACACGCGCGAATGGATCATCCGCAACAGCCCCGTGCCGATCGGCACCGTCCCCATCTATCAGGCGCTCGAAAAGGTCGGCGGCATCGCCGAGGATCTGACGTGGGAGATCTTCCGTGACACGCTGATCGAACAGGCCGAACAGGGCGTCGACTATTTCACGATCCACGCCGGCGTCCGCCTACCCTACATCCCGATGACGGCGAAACGCGTTACCGGCATCGTGTCGCGGGGCGGCAGCATCATGGCAAAATGGTGCCTCGCGCATCACAAGGAATCGTTCCTCTACGAGCGCTTCGACGAGATCACCGAGATCATGAAGGCCTATGACATCGCCTACAGCCTCGGCGATGGCCTGCGCCCGGGATCGATCGCCGATGCGAACGACGAGGCGCAGTTCAGCGAGCTCTATACGCTCGGCGAGCTGACCCATCGCGCCTGGGCGCAGGACGTGCAGGTCATGATCGAAGGGCCCGGCCATGTGCCGATGCACAAGATCAAGCAGAACATGGAAAAGCAGCTCGAAGTGTGCGGCGAGGCACCCTTCTACACGCTCGGGCCGCTCACCACCGACATCGCGCCGGGTTATGACCATATCACCAGCGGCATCGGCGCCGCGATGATCGGCTGGTACGGCACCGCGATGCTGTGTTACGTCACGCCCAAGGAGCATCTCGGCCTGCCGGACCGCGACGACGTCAAGGTCGGCGTCGTCACCTACAAGCTCGCCGCCCATGCCGCCGACCTCGCCAAGGGCCACCCCGCCGCGCAGATGCGCGACGACGCGCTGTCCCGCGCCCGCTTCGACTTCCGCTGGCGCGACCAGTTCAACCTGAGCCTCGATCCCGACACGGCCGAATCCTACCATGACCAGACTCTGCCGGCAGAAGGCGCCAAGACCGCGCATTTCTGTTCGATGTGCGGCCCCAAATTCTGCTCGATGAAGATCACGCAGGAAGTCCGCGACTTTGCCGCGAAGCAGAACGCCCCGGCGGACACGTTCCTCGCGGCGGACGAAGCGGACGCGGACCGCGCGCTGTTCGCGAACGGCAAGGGCTCGGTGGCGGACGCCGAAGCCGGCATGGCGCAGATGAGCGAGCGGTTCCGCGAGAAGGGGAGCGAGGTTTACCTGCCCGCGGCGGAGTGACGCATTGCGGCCCCGTCGTAAAGACGGGGCCGCTCTGGAAATCAATCGTCTATTATGGGCATTCCGGCAGGCTGAGCAGATTGTTAGGCTGCTCCCCGTCGCTCTGTGTCTTGAGATATTTATTGCCCGACACGCTGCGCGCTACAATTACCTGAACGGTACTGCCATGGCAGCATGCCGGAAAGGTGTTCAGAAGCCCGACAAATACCAAGGGGCGCTACTCTCGCATGTATGACCGCCCCGGCCGCGCCCATATAGAACGTGGTATCAGCCCCGCACGTCGACGCCCTTCCAGAACGCCACCCGCCCGGTAATCTCCCGCGCCGCGTCCTTCGGTGTCGGATAATACCACGCCGCGTCGCGGTTCTCCGCGTCGTCCACCGCCAGCGTGTAATAATGCGCGGTCCCTTTCCACGGGCAGACGCTGGTCGTCGCGCTGTCCCGCAGCACCGCCGCATCCACCGCAGCGAGGGGGAAATAGGCATTGCCCTCCACCGTCACGATGTCGTCGCTCGCAGCGATACGCGTACCGTTCCACCAGGCTTCGGTCATGTCCGTCTCTCCTTGTCTCTGCGGGTTTAACCCCCGGCATGGCGCGAAGGATGCGGGTCACGGCGCCGGCGGCAGCGCCCAGTCGATCGGTGGCGCGCCATGCGCGATCAGGAAGGCATTCGTCTGTGAGAAGGGGCGGCTGCCGAACCAGCCCTTGTACGCCGACAGCGGCGAGGGGTGGGGGGCGCTGAGGACCAGATGCGCGCCACCCTGATCGATGCCGCGCACGAACGCCGCCTTGGCCTGGGCGTGCGCACCCCATAGCAGGAACACGACCGGTTCCGGCCTCGCGGCGACAGCGCGGATGATCGCGTCGGTGAAGGCCTCCCAGCCGCGCCCGCGATGCGACGCCGCCTCGCCGCCCTCGACGCTCATCACCGTGTTGAGCAAGAGCACGCCCTGTCGCGCCCAATGTTCCAGACATCCGTGCCCGACCGGGGCAATGCCGAGGTCGGCATGCAATTCCTTGTAGATGTTGGCGAGGCTCGGCGGCACCTTCACACCCGGGCGGACCGAGAAGCTGAGGCCATGCGCCTGCCCGGGGCCGTGATAGGGATCCTGTCCGAGGATCACGACGCGCACCGCGTCGAGCGGCGTCAGTTCCAGCGCGCGGAAGCGATCCTCGGCCGGGGGGTAGATCGCCTTGCCCGCCCCGGCCTCGGCGTCGAGGAAGGCATTCAGCGCCGGCAGCCGCGCCAGCGCCTCGGCCAGCGGCGTCTCCCAGCTCGGATCGATCCTCGGCCGCATTCAGCGCTTGCGCACGAATTCGGCGCGCAGGACCAGTCCCTTGATCCCGTCGAACTTGCAGTCGATCTCCTGCGCATCGCCGGTCAGGCGGATGCTCTTGATGAGCGTGCCGCGCTTCAGCGTCTGCCCGGCGCCCTTGACGGTCAGGTCCTTGATGAGCGTCACCTGATCGCCATCGGCCAATATGTTGCCGACGGCATCGCGCACCTCGACCCCCGTCCCGGCAGACGCGGCCGCCGCAGCAGCGTCCGCCGCGCTGATCCACTCGCCGCTCGCCTCGTCGTACACGAAGCTGTCGTCATCCTGCATCGCAATCCCCCTTTCGAAAGGGGCGCCCTACAGCGAAATCTCGCCCTCGTCTTCTCCATCCCAGTAATGCAGGCGGGCGGCGCGGACGTGGATCATGACGAGGCCGGGGGTGTCGGTGCCGCGTTCGAACCAGCGGTCGAGATCCGGCGACCAATGTTCCTCGAATGCCGCCGTGTCGCGGACCAGATCGCCATGGCCCTCGACCGCGACGAAGAACGGGCGCATCCCCAGCAGGCCGCTCTTGCCGAGGAAGCTGAGGCTGACCTGCGGATCGCGGGTGATGTCGGCGACGGTGCGCGTGTCGTCCATCGTGAAATAATAGCTGTCGCCATCGTAATCGACCTGCTGGTTGTTGCTCATCGGCCGCGCCGCGATCGCGCCGCCGTCGGTATGGGTGGAGAGCATCGCGAAATCGATGTCGCGCATCGCCTTCGACAGGTCGGCCAGGGTTTTCGTCACGCATCCGCTCCTTGTGGTTGCAGGTATGAACGCGCCGGATCGCTCAGCCGATCCCGTCCCATAGCAGCTTCGCGCCGAGCAGCACCATCAGCAGATAGACGAGGACGTAGAAGCGCGCCGGGCGCATCCGGCGGATCAGCCAGACGCCCGCCAGCGTGCTGAGGATCGCCAGCGGCAGCAGCGCCGCGGATACGGTCAGCGTCGCACGGTCGAACGCACCGAGCGCCAGATAGGCTGGCACCTTCGCCCAGTTAACGATGGCGAACAGGATCGCACCGGTGCCGACGAAGCGTTCGTGCGGCAGCTTGCGCGGCGCCACCCACATCTGGAACGGCGGCCCGCCGGCATGGGCAATCTGGCTGGCGAAGCCCATGCCGATCCCGAACAGGCTGCCGACCCAGCCCGGCGAGCGCGAGGCGGCGACCGCGCGCCCGCCGCGTTCGATCCACAGCCGCCACGCGCCGAAACCCGCGGTGATCGCGCCCAGCATCGCCATCACTGCCTGCGCCGGCAGCACCTCCGCGAACGTCCAGCCGCCGAGGATGCCGAGCAGCGCACCCGGGAGCATCCAGCCAATCACCCAGCCGTCCCACGTCCGCCGGAACGCCCAGACGCTCACCGCATCCTGCACGACGAGGATGGGGAGCAGGATCGCGGCGGCTTGTACCGGTGCGACCGCCAGCGCGAGCAGCGGCGTTCCGAGCGCGCCCAGTCCGGACAGCCCGCCCTTGGCGAGGCCGACGAGGATCACCGCCGTCGCGGCGACGATCAGGAACAGCGGGTCGTGGAGCATGATCGCCGCGCTAGCCGCTCGCCGTGCCGGCGTCACCTCATGCGACCGCCGTCGTCAGAACAGCCCCGGCACCTCGCGCTGCGCGGTCGACATCTCGCCGGACGGGGTCAGCGCGACGCGGGTCACCGGCGCCGACAGCGCCCGCGCCTCCGCACTGGCAGACGCGCCGATCCGCGTGCAGCTCTTGCCCTGCAGGAAATCGAGCGCGGAACGCGTCGACGCCTCGCGCGGATCGCCCATCGGATAGGCGAGGTCGTCCGCCGCGCGGCAGCTCGCCTCCACCGTATTCGCCAGCCCGTCATAATAGGCCCCCTGGCGCGCCGCATTCTGCAACGCGAAGGCGATCACCCGCAAACGGTCGTCGCACGCCGCCCGGTCGAGTGCGATCTGGCCGACCGGCTTGCCATAGGTGTTGGTGCCGATCAGCGCCGCATTGGCGTGAAGGTAGGGGATGAAGGCGTTGATGACGAACTCGCTCGCCGAGGCGGTGCCGCCGGTGCCGATAAAGGCGACCCGGGTCGGAGCGACCGATTGCGGCTGCGGCGCGAAGAAGGTCGTCGAATTTTCCGCCGATTTCTCGCTGCGGAAGGTGGTGTAGCTCATCACCTCCGACGTGTTGCGATTGGCACCCAACAGGTTGCTCATCAGCTCGGCGGTGCGGACCAGCCCGCCGCCGTTGTAGCGCAGGTCGACGATGATGTTGGTGATCCCCTGCGCCCGGAACTGCGCGAAGGCGGAGCGCAGTGCGGGATCGGCGGTATCGATGAAGGTGCGCAGGTTGACATAGCCATAGCGCTGGCCGCCGTCGGCAATGACCTGCACGCCATAGCGGCTGGACACCGGCGTCAGCGTGAAGTCGGTCTTGGCGACCGAGACGGTGCGCGTGCCGGCGGCGTCGCGGATCTGGAAGCTGCGGGTCGTCCCCGTCGTGTCCGGCCCGAGCGCATCGGCCAGCGCGTTGCCGCCGGCGTTGTACAGGCTGCCGACCGTCCGCAGGTTGCTCGCCGAGGTGCCGATCGCCAGGATTTCCGCCCCGCGATCGATTCCCGCCGCCAGCGCCGGTGCGCCCTCGAACGCCTCCGTCACGTACAGCCGCGTGTTGCTGTCGAGGCCGAGCCGCCAGCCGAAGCCGGCGCTGGAGCCCGAGGTGTAATAGGCCGTCTCTTCCTTGATCGACGTCAGATAGGTGAAATAGCGATCCTTGCGCTGCGCCCGGGCGGTCGCGGTCAGCGCGTCGAGAAAGGTGTCGACGCTGCCGTACGGCGTCGGGTCGAGGCTGGTGGGCAGGGTATCGGGGAACAGATACCATTCGCGCATCTGCGCCGCGACCCAGTCCTGCCGCTCCCTGAGCGTGCAGCCGGCGGCGACGGTCGGGGTCGGCGTACCTGTGGTCGGCGATCCGCCGGTTGCGGTGGCGCCCGACGATCCACCACCACCACCACCGCCGCACCCCGCCAGCAGGGCAGTCACCGCAAGAAACGCCACCGAACGCCGTACCGCCACCGATTCTCTCCCGCACCCCGGAGCGGTGAACCTATGCCCGCTCCGGCCGGACGGCAATCACCTCGGGTCGAACGCCAGCACTAATGTGGATCATCTGTTTTTTCAGCAACTTGCGGGAGCCGCCGCTCGTTCGACAGATTCACGTTCCAACATCATCGGAGACAGATCATGGGCTTGTTCAGCAAGGATATCGCGACGTTCCAAGACCTGTATGTCCATCAACTCGAAGACCTTTATTATGCCGAGCAGCAGATCACCAAGGCGCTGCCCAAGATGATCGACAAGGCCACCGACGTTCAGCTGCGCCAGGGGTTCGAACAGCATCTGCGCGAGACGGAAGGCCAGATCGAGCGCCTGCGCCGCGTGTTCGAGATCGAGGGCATGCAGCCCAAGGGCGTCACCTGCCCGGCGATCGACGGCATCATCAAGGAAGCGAACGAGGTCGCCGGCGAGGTGAGCGACAAGGCGGTGCTCGATGCGGCACTGACCGCGGCGGCGCAGGCGGTCGAGCATTATGAGATCGCCCGTTACGGCACGCTCATCACCTGGGCGAAGCAGCTTGGCAAGACCGAGTGCGCCGCGATCCTGCAGCAGACGCTCGACGAGGAAAAGGCGACCAACGACAAGCTGACGCAGCTCGCCACCGGTGGGATCAACGCACAGGCGGAACTGGCCACGGCCTGATCATTTCGCGCACCCGGCGGTTTGTCGCCGCCGGGTGCAACGCGGTCAGGGCACCAGCACCGTATCGACCGCCTCGGCCAGCGTCTCCGGGTAATCCAGCGTATAGTGCAGCCCGCGGCTTTCGTGCCGGTGCAGCGCGGACCGCACGATCAGTTCGGCGGTCTGGAGCAGGTTGCGCAGCTCGATCAGGTCGGGCGTGACGCGGAAATGGCCGTAATAGTCCGCGACTTCGCCGGTCAGCATTTGGATACGGTGTTGCGCGCGCTCCAGCCGCTTCGTCGTGCGGACGATGCCGACGTAATTCCACATGAAGCGGCGGATCTCGGTCCAGTTCTGCTTGATGACGACCTCTTCGTCCGAATCGGTGACGCGGCTCTCGTCCCATGGGCGGATGACCGGCACCGGCGGCAGCGTGTCCCAATGCGCCGCGATATGATCCGCGCACGCCTCGCCGAAGACGAAGCATTCGAGCAGCGAGTTGGAGGCGAGGCGGTTGGCGCCGTGCAGCCCGCTTTCGGTGCATTCGCCGGCGGCATAGAGGCCGGGCAGGTCGGTGCGGCCGTCGCGGTCGATCACCACGCCGCCACAGGTGTAATGTTGCGCCGGCACGACCGGGATCGGCTGCGTCGTCATGTCGATGCCGAGGCCGAGCAGTTTGTCGTGGATGTTGGGGAAATGGCCCTTCACGAAGTCGGCGGGCATATGGCTGATGTCGAGATGGACGTAATCGAGACCGTAGCGCTTGATCTCGGCATCGATCGCGCGCGCCACCACGTCGCGCGGCGCCAGCTCCATCCGCTCGGCGTCATAGTCCGACATGAACCGCCTGCCGGTCGCCGGGTTGACGAGCCGGCCGCCCTCGCCGCGCACCGCCTCGGTGATGAGGAAGTTCTTGACCTCGAGATTGTAAAGGCAGGTCGGGTGGAACTGCATCATCTCCATGTTGGAGACGCGCGCACCCGCCCGCCACGCCATCGCGATGCCGTCGCCGGTCGCGCCGCGCGGGGCGGTGGAGAAGAGGTAGGTGCGACCCGCGCCGCCGGTGGCGAGGATGGTGGCCCGCGCGGTGTAGAGATTGACGCGGCCGGTGTTGCGATCGACCGCATAGACTCCCCAGACGTTGCCTGCGCCCGAATAGCGCTGCTCATGGCGGCTGGTGGCGAGGTCGATCGCGACCTGATCGGGGACCAAAGTGATGTTGGGATGCGCCTCCGCGGCGCGTTGCAGCGCCTCCTGCACCGCCCAGCCGGTCGCGTCGGCGACATGGACGATGCGGCGGTGCGAATGGCCGCCCTCGCGGGTGAGGTGGAGCGCTCCCTTGCCGTCGGTGCCCTCGGTGGCGAAGGGGACGCCGAGCTGCGTCAGCCGCTCGATCGCGGCGGGGGCGTTCTCGACCACGAATTCGACGATATCGCGGTCGTTGAGGCCCGCGCCGGCGACCATCGTATCCTCGACATGGTTGTCGAACGTGTCGCCCGGTTCGAGGACGGCGGCGATTCCCCCCTGCGCCCAGGCGGTCGACCCTTCGTTGAGCGCGCCCTTGGCGAGCACGGTGACGCGGAAACGGTCGGCGAGGTTGAGCGCCGCGGTCAGGCCGGCCGCACCCGAGCCGACGATGAGGACGTCGGTGTTGCTCATCGGCGCCCTCCCGTCCGGGAGGCGTCAGACATTGGACGCGCGCGTCAGGCTGAGGAACACGTCTTCCAGATCAGGTTCCTTCGTCGTCACGTCGACGATCCCGAAGCCGTCGTGCTGCACCGCCGCCAGCACCTCGCCCGCGTTGACGCGGTCCTTGGCATAGGTGATCTCGAGCGTGCGGGCGCCCTTGAGAACGATCCTGCCGAAGCAGGCGTTGCTGGGCAGCGTCGCGACGTCGCGGTCAACGGTCACCGCGACGACCTTTTCCTGCGCCTTGCCGACCAGTTCGCGGGTCGGTTCGTTGGCGATCAGGCGGCCGTGGTTGATGATCGCGATCCGGTCGCACAATTCCTCGGCTTCCTCGAGGTAATGCGTGGTCAGCACGACCGTGACGCCGGCGCGGTTGAGGTCGCGGACATAGGCCCAGAGCTGCTGGCGCAATTCGATGTCGACGCCCGCGGTCGGTTCGTCGAGCACCAGCACCGGCGGCGAATGGACCATCGCCTTGGCCACCATCAGCCGCCGCTTCATGCCGCCCGACAGCGTGCGGGCATAAGCGTTGGCCTTGTCTTCGAGATGCACCGCGCGCAGCAGTTCGAGGCTGCGGCGTTCGGCCTTGGGCACGCCGTACAGCCCGGCCTGGATGTTGAGCGTCTCGATCGGGGTGAAGAAGGGATCGAACAGGATTTCCTGATTGACGATGCCGATCGACGCCTTGGCGTTGCGCGGATGCGCGTCGATGTCGAATCCCCAGATCTCGGCCTGTCCCTCGGTCTTGTTGACCAGCCCGGCGAGGATGTTGATGAGCGTCGACTTGCCGGCGCCGTTCGGGCCGAGCAGGCCGAAGATCTGGCCGCGCGGCACGTCGAAACTGACCCCGTCGAGCGCGCGCTTGCCGCCCTGATAGGTTTTGCAGAGGTTCTGGATGCGGATCGCGGCCTCGGTCATGGTCGCGGAATACGCCGATCTTTCCCGGGCGCAACACAATCCTCCCCCGATATCGCCCCCGCGCCGGGAAGGATTGAAGCGGGTGCCGGGCCTTGCTATCCGCAGCCGCATGATCCCGCCGCCCGAAACCGTCCGCGTATCCCAGCGTCGCGTCGCCTGCGACGGCGCCACCGACATTCCCGGCGGTGCCGCGCTCGGCCATCCGCGGGTGTTCCTGCAGATCGACGAGGAAGGCTATGTCGACTGCGGCTATTGCGACCGCCGCTTCGTGCTGATCGGCGGGCCGGCCGACGGCGTCGATCCATCCATGCTGCCCGATCATCCGGATGGCGCGAGCGTTTAACGCGCCTATATTGGCGGGATGACATCTGCAGCCGATCCCCGCTCGTTCCTGTACCGCGACCAGCTTTCGCCCGAGGCGGCGCTGCGCCTCACCGCCGATGCGCTCGGCCGCGCCGATGACGGCGAACTCTACCTCCAGTACCGCAAGGCGGAGGCGTTCGGCTTCGACGACGGCCGGCTGAAGACCGCGAGCTACGACACCAACGCCGGCTTCGGCCTGCGCGCGGTGTCGGGCGAGATGACCGCCTTCGCCCATGCCAACGAACTGTCCGAGGCGGCGATCCGCCGCGCGGGCGAAACGATGGCGCTGATCGACCCGACGAGTGCGGCCAAGGCGCCGCCGCCGCAGGGCAACAACCGGCACCTCTATACCGACGCCGATCCGCTCGACCTGGTGCCGTTCGCCGACAAGGTGAACCTGTGCCAGACGATCGATGCGGCGGCGCGGGCGCGCGATCCGCGCGTGGCGCAGGTGTCGGTGGGGCTCAGCGGCACGTGGGGCGTGGTCGAGGTGGTGCGGCCGGACGGCTTCGTCGCCACCGACGTGCGGCCGCTGGTGCGGCTCAACATCCAGATCGTCGTCGAACAGAACGGCCGGCGCGAGACCGGGACGTTCGGGATCGGCGGGCGCTATCTCTACGACCGGCTGTTCGACCCGGCGGTGTGGAACCGCGGGATCGACGAGGCGCTGGCGCATGCCCTGGTCAACCTCGATTCGGTCGCCGCGCCGGCGGGCGAGATGACGGTGCTGCTCGGGCCGGGCTGGCCCGGGATCGTGCTGCACGAGGCGATCGGCCACGGGCTGGAGGGCGACTTCAACCGCAAGGGCACCAGCGCCTTCTCCGGCCGGATCGGCGAGCGGGTGGCGGCGCCGGGGGTGACGGTGGTCGACGACGGCTCGATCCAGGATCGCCGCGGCTCGCTGTCGATCGACGACGAGGGCACGCCGACCGGCGAGACGGTGCTGATCGAGGACGGCATCCTCAAGGGCTATATGCAGGACCGTCTCAACGCGCGGCTGATGGGCGTCGCGCCGACCGGCAACGGTCGCCGCGAAAGCTTCGCGCATGCGCCGATGCCGCGCATGACCAACACCTTCATGAAGGGCGGCAAGGACGATCCCGCCGAACTGCTCGCCCGGGTGAAGCGCGGCATCTTCGCCAAGAGCTTCGGCGGCGGGCAGGTCGATATCGTGTCGGGCAAGTTCGTGTTTTCCTGCACCGAGGCCTATCTGATCGAGGACGGCCGCATCGGCGCGCCGATCAAGGGCGCGACGCTTATCGGCGACGGCCCGACGGTCCTGACCAAGGTCACCGGGATCGGCAACGATTTTGCGCTGGACGAGGGGATCGGCGTGTGCGGCAAGGGCGGGCAGAGCGTGCCGGCCGGCGTCGGCCAGCCGACATTGCTGGTGGACGGGCTGACGGTGGGTGGAACGGCGACGGCCTGAACGCGGTAACGGAAGCATCTTTGATGAGCCTCGTCGAACTCGGTCGCTATGACCGCAATCTCGCCAACATCATCGTCGGGCGGCTCGATGCCGAAGGGCTGGATGCGATCGCCTTCGATGGCGGATCGAGCATCGCCGACGGCAGCTATCTGCTGATCCCGGTCCGCGTGATGGTGGACGAGGACGACCTGCCCGCTGCGCAGGCGATCGTCGCTGCTGCTGAAATTTGAGGCAGCCGCGCGCGGCTGCTCATTATTCTATCGTTAATCCGCGTTCCACCGCCGCACTCGCCCGCCGGACCGCGTCGTTTCGCGAATGGCATGATCGTTGCGAAGGGCCCTCTCGTACAATCGAGGGGGCAGGGATGAAGCTGGTCATTGCGATCATCAAGCCGTTCAAACTGGACGAGGTGAGGGAAGCGCTCACCACGTTGGGCGTGGCGGGGATGACGGTTACCGAGGTCAAGGGGTTCGGCCGCCAGAAGGGCCAGACCGAAATCTATCGCGGCGCCGAATACAGCACCAACATGGTGCCCAAGATCAAGATCGAGGTGGTCTGCGCCGCCGATCTCGCCGACCGGGTGGTCGAGGCGGTTCAGGCGTCGGCGAACACCGGCGCGATCGGCGACGGCAAGATCTTCGTGCTCGACGTCGGCCAGGCGGTGCGGATCCGCACCGGCGAAACCGACGATTCGGCGCTCTGAGGGGGGAATAGGGATGAAGCACGCTTTGAAGATCGCGGGCGCCGCGGGGCTGACCGCCCTGGCGTTCGCCGCCATGCCCGCCTGGGCGCAGGATGCCGCCCTGCAGGCGCCGCCGGCCGCGGCAGCACCCGTGGTGGCGACCGTCAACAAGGGCGACACCGCCTGGATGATGACCTCCACCGTCCTCGTCATGATGATGATCCTGCCGGGTCTGGCATTGTTCTACGGCGGTCTCACCCGCTCGAAGAACATGCTGTCGACGATGACGCAGATCGGCGCGGTCGCGTGCCTCGCGATGCTGCTGTGGGTGATGTACGGCTACAGCCTCGCCTTCGGACCTGACCTGACCAGCGGCTTCTCCAACGTCATCGGCAGCCTCGACAAGGCGTTCCTGAAGGGCGTGACGCCCGCATCGCAGGCGGCGACCTTCACCGCCGGGGTCGAGATTCCCGAATATGTCTTCATCTGCTTCCAGATGACCTTCGCCGCGATCACCGTCGCGCTGGTGCTGGGATCGGTGGTCGAGCGGATGAAATTCTCCGCCGTCATGGCCTTCGCCGCGGTGTGGCTGACGATCGTCTATTTCCCGATCGCGCACATGGTCTGGGCGTCGTCGGGCTTCTTCTTCAAGGCGGGCGCGCTCGACTTCGCCGGCGGCACCGTGGTGCACATCAACGCCGGCGTCTCGGCGCTGGTCGCCAGCATCATGCTCGGCAAGCGCATGGGCTATCCGACGACGCCGATGCCCCCGCATTCGCTGACGCTGACCGCGGTCGGCACCGGCCTGCTGTGGGTCGGCTGGTTCGGCTTCAACGCCGGCTCGGCGCTGGAGGCCAATGGCTCGGCGGGTCTGGCGATGATCAACACCTTCGTCGCCACAGCATCGGGCGCGCTGTTCTGGATGCTGGCGGAGCGCCTGCGCGGTCACAAGGGGTCGGCGCTGGGCTTCTGCTCGGGCATCGTGGCGGGCCTCGTCGCGGTGACGCCGGCGGCCGGCAACTCGGGTCCGTTCGGCGCGATCGTGCTGGGTGCGGTCGCCTCGCTGGTCTGCTTCTTCGCCGTCTCGGTGCTCAAGCCGAAGCTCGGCTATGACGATGCGCTCGACGCCTTCGGTGTCCACGGCATCGGCGGTATGGTCGGCGCGATCGGCACCGGCATCGTCTATGCCCCGTCGCTCGGCGGGCCGGGCGCGGCGGACTATGCGATGGGCGCCAAGCTGCTCGTCCAGGTCGAGGCGGTGGTCGTCACCACCATCTGGGCGACGATCGGCACCGTCATCGCGATCCTGATCGCCAAGGCGCTTACCGGCCTGCGGGTCGCTCCCGAAGTCGAGCAGGAAGGCCTCGACCTCGGCGAGCACGGCGAGCGCGCCTACAACTGATCCTCTGATCGGGCGCGGGGGCAGCAGACCCCCGCCCCCCACGACGTTCCTCCTGCGGACGACCTCGACCCGGTACGGCGACGTACCGGGTCTTTTTTGTCGGGTTCACACGAAGGCGCGAAGACGCGACGTATCGCGTCCTGGACAGGCATGGCCTGCCTTTATCGCAGCGGGGGGGCGAGCGGGCGGGCGGCGCAGCTACGCCACCTCTTCGCGTCGTCGCGGCTTCGCGCGAATCAGGTTTGCGCGCAGAGGCGCGGACGGTGCAGAGATGCTACGCCTCGGAACCGATCGCCCCGGTACGAACGCGCAAAATATACGAGGCGGAGCAACTATTGCTCCCCTCTGCGTTCTCCGCGCCTCTGTGCGAACGCGTTCAAGACGCTGCGCGCACGACTCCCGAGGTGCGGGAGGTTCTCAGCCCAACCGTTCGCGCAGGGCGAGCATTGCCAGCGCCGCTTGCGCCGCGCCGCCGCCCTTGTCGAGCTGCGCCGGGTCGGCGCGCACGATCGCCTGCGCCTCGTTCTCGGTGGTCAGGATACCGTTGCCGATCGCGAGCCCGTCCAGCGTCAGCGCCATGATCCCGCGCGCGCTTTCGTTGGAGACGATCTCGAAATGATAGGTCTCGCCGCGGATCACCACGCCCAATGCGACGAAGGCGTCGTAGCGGTCGCTGTCCGCGGCCAGCGCAATCGCGCCCGGCACCTCGAGCGCACCCGGCACCGTCACCGTATCGTGGCTATGGCCCGCCGCCTCGATCGCGGCGCGGGCGCCGGCGACGAGCATGTCGTTGAGATGGTCGTAGAAGCGCGCTTCGACGATCAGTACGTGTGCCATGTCAGCCCTCCGTCTCGATCGCGCGCTCGCCGACGATCGACAGGCCGTAGCCGTCGAGGCCGACGAGCGTGTGGTGGGTGTTGGTGAGCAGCACCATTTCCTCGACGCCGAGTTCGGTCAGGATCATCGCGCCGACGCCATAGTCGCGCAATTCCTCCATATCCTCCTTCGGCAGCGTGCCTGCCTTCGCCTGCAGCGCGACGGTGAACTGGTCGACGCGCGGGCGGTTGATGACGACGATCACGCCGGCACCTTCCGCAGCGATGATCTCCATCGACCGGCGCAGCAGGCCGGCGCGATCGCCTCCCTCGCCGAAGATGTCGGCGAAGGGCGACAGCGCGTGCATGCGGACCAGCGTCGGCTTGCTCGGGTCGACCTTGCCCTTGACCAGCGCGATCTGCTCGGTCCCGGTCGCCTTGTTCCAATAGGTCAGCGCGGTCCATTCGCCGCCCCAGTCGCTGACGAAGCGCGCCTCGGCCCGCTTCTCGACGAGATGGTCGTAGCGGCGGCGATAGGCGATCAGGTCGCGGATCGTACCGATCCTGAGATTGTGGAACTGCGCGAAGGTGACGAGGTCGTCGAGCCGCGCCATCGTCCCGTCCTCGTTCATGATCTCGCAGATCACGCCCGAGGGATTGAGGCCGGCAAGCCGCGACACGTCCACCGCCGCCTCGGTATGGCCGGTGCGCACCAGCACGCCGCCGTCGCGGGCGACCAGCGGGAAGACATGGCCCGGCGTCACGATCTCGTCGGGCGACTTGGACGAATCGATCGCCACCGCGACGGTGCGCGCGCGGTCGGCGGCGGAGATGCCCGTCGTCACGCCGTCGCGCGCCTCGATCGAGGTGGTGAAGGCGGTCTCGTAGCGCGTGCCGTTGTTGCGGCTCATCAGCGACAGGCCGAGCTCGTCGACGCGCTTGCGGGTCAGCGCGAGGCAGACCAGCCCGCGGCCGTGTTTGGCCATGAAGTTGATCTTCTCGGGCGTCGCCATCTGCGCGGGGATGACGAGGTCGCCCTCGTTCTCGCGATCCTCGTCGTCGACCAGGATGAACATGCGGCCGTTGCGCGCCTCGTCGATGATCTCTTCGGGCGACGACAGGAAGGCGTGGCGGATGCGCCCGAGTTCGGACCCCTTAGACATGCTGTGCGCCACGATAATGCTCCATACGTTGCAGATAGCGGGCAAGCACATCGATCTCGATGTTGACCGCCTGGCCCTCCGCGAGAGTGCCGAGGGTGGTGACTGTCTGGGTGTGGGGAATGAGGTTGACCGTGAACCGGGTGGTCGGGCCGTGATCCTCGACCGCGTTGACGGTCAGCGAGACGCCGTCGATCGTGATCGAGCCCTTGGGCGCGATGAACGGGGCGAGTTCGGCCGGCACGGCGAAGGCGATGCGATGCGATTCGCCTTCGGGCGTGATCGCGAGCACCTCGGCGATGCCGTCGACATGGCCGGTGACGATATGGCCGCCGAGTTCGTCGCCGAGCTTCATCGCGCGTTCGAGGTTGAGGCGGCGCCCCGGCGTCCACTGGTCGCGCGCGGTGCGCCGGATGGTTTCGGCCGACACCTGCATGTCGAACCACGACCGGCCGCCGTCCACGCCCTTGTCGACCACGGTCAGGCACACGCCCGAACAGGCGATCGACGCGCCGAGGTCGATCGTGTCGGCGTCATAGGCGGTGGCGATGCGCAGGCGCGTGTCGCCGCGGTTCTCGACCGATTCGATGGTGCCGATATCGCTGACTATGCCGGTGAACATGATCGTCCTCGTGAATCGGCCCGCTCGTATACCTCGACTCGATCGGTGCCAAGCGGCCGCGCATCGTGCAGCCGCCACCGGCCATGTGCCGTTCCGAGATCGGCGAGGCCGATGTCGCCGAGCGCCGGCCGGCCGCCGCCGATGAGGATCGGCGCGCGGTAGAGCAACAGGCGGTCGACCAGATCGGCGCGGAGGAAGGCGGCGGCGGTCGCGGCGCCGCCCTCGATCAGGACATGGTCGGCGGGGAGGGCGGCGATTTGTCCGGGGGCGGTGATCCAGACGGGATCGGCCGTGCCGGCCCCGTCCGACGGGTGCGGGTGGGCGGACAGGACGACCCGGATCGGGCTCCGCGCTTCCAGCCCGGCAAGGCGCACGTCCAGCTTCGGCGCGTCGACATCCCACGTCCCCCGCCCGACGAGGATCGCCTCGTGCCGGCCGCGTTCCAGATGGGCATGCGCGCGCGCCTCGGCCCCGGTGATCCAGCGACTGGTGCCGTCGGCGAGCGCGATGCAACCGTCGAGCGAGGTCGCGAGCTTCAGCGTCACCAGCGGCCGCCCGAGTCGCGGGCGGGTGAGGAAGCCCGCCATGCTCCGCGCCGCCTCGGCGGCCCGCACGTCCTGCGTCACCGCGATGCCGGCGTCGCGCAGCCGCGCCATCCCGATGCGATCGGTGCGCGGATCGGGGTCGCCGAGCGCCACCACGACCCGGCCCACGCCCGCCGCGACCAGCAGGTTGGCGCAGGCCGGCCCGCGCGGCGACAGATGCGCACAAGGCTCCAGCGTCGTATAGACGGTCGCGCCGCGCGCGGCCTCGCCGGCCTGGGCGAGCGCCATCGCCTCGGCATGCGGGCGCCCGCCGGGCTGGGTCCAGCCGCGGCCGACCACCCGGCCGTCGCGGACGATCACGCAGCCGACATTGGGATTGGGGGTGGTCCGCCCGCGCGACCGTTCGCCGAGCGCGATCGCGGCACCCATCCAGCGATGGTCGGCGCTCAGAGCCCCCACTTGCTCATCGCATCGTCGACCTGCTTGAACTGGCCGCGCAATTTTTCCTCGCGCGCCTTTTGCGCGGCGATGCGCTTGTCCTGCTCGACCTTGTCGATCTCCTGCTGCGCCTTGATCTGCGCATCGGTGCGGTCGGCGCGGTAATTGTTGAAATAGATGATGTTGGGCGAATAGGGTTCGGGCGGGATGTCGTTGCGCATGAACGCATAGACGAAGAAGCCGGTAACCCCCATCGCTAGCACCAGGAAGCCGAGCTCGTACGGCTGGCGGCCGGCGAGGAACAGACGCAGGTCCTTGTAGGCGCGGACCGGCGAAAAGCGGCTGAAGAACTGCATAGCGGCGAAGATAGGACGCCGGGGGCGGCTAGGCCAGTCCCCCGCGATTCACGCGGCGGTCACCCCCGGCGTCCCCGCATTCCTCAGCCGGCATCCTCCATGCGGAAGGTCAGCGCCATCGTCCGCCACGCCTCGACCGGCACGTCGCCGCGGGTGGCCGGCTTGAAGCGCCAGTAGCGCAGCGCGCGTTCCTGCGTCACCTGCCAGAAGGCGTCGCTGGTCGCGGTGAGGCGCTCGATCTGCTTCACCCGGCCATCGGTGCCGACGAGGACGCGGACGGTGACCTTGCCGTCGCGGTTGGCGCGGCGTTCGGCGGGCGGATAGACCGGCTGGAAGGCGCCGGCATAGCGCGGGTCGACCTGCGGTCCGATCAGCGGCGGCAAGGGCGTCGGCGTGGCGATCACGAGCGGACCGGGATCGCTGCCGACGATCGGCGTCGGCGGGGTCGGTACGATCGTGGTCGTGGTGGCGAGGTCCGATGTCGACGGCGTCGGCACGATCGGGTCGGGAGCGACGATCGTCTCGGTCGGGCGGCTGGCGACGACCTCGGCCGTCTTCGGCTGCGGTTTCGGGGGCTCGGGCGGCGGCGGGTCGATCGGGATGTTGGTGGTGATGAGCGTGCGGATCGGGTCGTTCGGCAGGATTTTCGGCCCCGCGAACATCAGCGCGGCGATCAGCCCCGCATTGATCGCGACGGCGGCGGTGAGGCCACCGGGGTTGAAACGGGTCGGCTGGGTGTAGCGGTCGGCGTACATGATCCGTCTCCTGCGTGCTGTGCGACTCGATTGCGTCTCCTTGGGAATGGAAATGGTACGTTGTATCGTTACGGCGTCAAGAGGTGACGTTGTACCGTTGCCGGGTGCGAACCGGAGCGGATCGACATGCCGGCTCCGGTGTCATCGGTGTGAGGCGCGGAATATGGTTCGCGCAGAGGCGCGGAGGACGCAGAAATGTGCGCCCGCCGTATCGCCGGTTCCTGCCTTCCCATCGCGCCTCTGCGCGAACACGATCGCATCCTGACGCGAGTTGATGTCGATCGGGCGCGGGTTGCACCAGAATCGGATGGCATCGGATTGATCCGAATGTTCGTCATTGCGAGCGCAGCGAAGCAATCCAGAGCCGTACCAGGACGCCCTGGATTGCTTCGCTGCGCTCGCAATGACGGATCAGTTTGATGTCATCCCGCTCCAAGCGCGCGAGGACGGATCAGGCGGACAGGCGCGCCACCGCACGGTCGCGGCCGATCAGCGGCAGCAGTGCTGCCATGTCCGGGCCGTGGTCCAGCCCGGTCAGCGCCTGGCGGAGCGGCAGGAACAGCGCCTTGCCCTTGCGCGCCGTCGCGTCCTTCAAGGCCGCGGTCAGCGCGTGCCAAGGGTCGGACGTCCAGTCGATCGCCGCCGCCACCGCCGCCGCCTGCGCCAGATAGGCGCGCGTGTCGGCATCCGGCGCGGGGGCGTCGACCGGCCCCTCGATCACCCGCCACCAGTCCGCCGCCTCGGCGACGCGCGACAGGTTCGGGCGCACCGCATCCCATTCCGCCGCGCCCATGCCCGCGGGGAGGCGATCGGCGACCGCGGCGTGCGGCAGCTGGTGGACGATGCGCGCATTGACCTGCGCCAGCTCCGCCTCGTCGAACCGCGCCGGCGCGCGGCCGAAGCGGGCGAAGTCGAACGCCGCGATCAGCGGGGCGGGATCGGCCATCGGTTCGACCGGATCGCTGGTGCCGATCCGCGCGAGCAGCGCGATCACCGCCTGCGGCTCGATGCCTTCCTCGCGGAAATGCGCGACGCCGAGCGAGCCCAGCCGCTTCGACAATTTGCCCTCCGCGCCGGTCAGCAGCGCCTCGTGCGCGAACCGCGGCGGCGCGACGCCCATCGCGTCGAACATCTGCAATTGCAGCGCGGTGTTGGAGACGTGGTCCTCGCCACGGACGACATGGCTGATGCCGAGATCGGCGTCGTCGATCGCGGAGGGCAGCATGTACAGCCACGATCCGTCGGCGCGGCGGACGACGGGATCGCTCATCGTACGCGCGTCGAACGCCTGCGGCCCGCGGATCAAATCGTCCCAGGCGATGGGGGCGTCGTGATCGAGCCGGAACCGCCAGTGCGGGCGCACCCCGTCCGCCTCCAGCCGGGCGCGATCGGCGTGGGTGAGCGCCAGCGCGGCGCGGTCGTAGACCGGCGGCAGGCCGCGGCCGAGCAGGATCTTGCGCCGGAGGTCGAGCTCCTGCGCCGTCTCATAGGCGGGATAGATGCGCCCGGCCGCGACCAGCGCGTCGAATCGGCGCTGATAGAGCGCGAACCTCTCCGACTGGCGCACGTCCATGATGGGTTCGAGGCCCAGCCAGGCGAGATCGGCGCGGATGCCCTCGACGAACCGCTCCTCCGACCGCTCGGCATCGGTATCGTCAATCCGCAGCACGAACCGGCCGCCGTTCGCCGCCGCGAACATCCAATTGTGCAGCGCTGCCCGGATGTTGCCGACGTGCAGGCTGCCGGTGGGCGAGGGGGCGAAACGGGTGATGACGGTCATGCCGCGGGCCTAGTCAGTCAGGATGGGACGGACAAGCCGTGCGCCCGGCGCCAATGAAGCTTTCGATTTTGTGACGGTGGCTCTAAGGCGCGCAGCACCGAACGGGGCGGAGCCAAGCGCATGAAACTGATAACCGGCAATTCGAACCTTCCGCTGGCACGGGAGATTGCGGCCTATCTGGAGATTCCGCTGACCGATGCGCTGGTCCGCCGCTTTGCCGACGAGGAGATCTTCGTCGAGATCCAGGAGAACGTGCGCGGCGAGGACGTCTTCGTGCTCCAGTCGACCGGCTTTCCGGCGAACGACAACCTTATGGAAATGCTCATCATCATCGACGCGCTCAAGCGCTCGTCGGCGCGGCGCATCACCGCGGTGATCCCGTATATGGGCTATGCGCGGCAGGACCGGAAGCCGGGACCGCGCACGCCGATCTCGGCCAAGCTGGTCGCCAACCTCATCACCGTCGCGGGTGCCGACCGCGTGCTGTCGGTCGACCTGCATGCGGGGCAGATCCAGGGCTTCTTCGATATCCCGACCGACAATCTCTATGCCGCACCGGTGATGTCGGCGGACATCAACGCCCGGTTCAAGGGCAAGAACCTGATGGTCGTCTCCCCCGACGTCGGCGGCGTGGTGCGCGCGCGCCAGCTCGCCAAGCGACTCGACAACGCCCCGCTTGCGATCGTCGACAAGCGCCGCGAGCGCGCCGGCGAATCGGAGGTGATGAACATCATCGGCGACGTCGAGGGCCGCTTCTGCATCCTGATAGACGACATCGTCGATTCGGCGGGGACGCTCTGCAACGCGGCGGCGGCGCTGCGCGAGGCGGGGGCGGAGGACGTCGTCGCCTATGTGACGCACGGCGTCTTGTCGGGCGGCGCGGTGGCGCGGGTCGAGGGATCGGCGCTGCGCGAACTGGTCATCACCGATTCGATCGGCAACCACGAATCGATCCGGCCCAAGGACGGCAAGTCCGGCCGCATCCGCCACCTGCCGATCGCGCCGCTGCTCGGCGAGGCGATCAAGCGGATCGCGGACGAGACGTCGGTGTCGTCGCTGTTCGATTGACGGCGAAGGGGCGGCGACGTCCGCCCCGATGCGCGGAGCGCAGCGTCCGGCGCGGGCTGCGGGCGCGCTGACGCGATCCCGACTGACGGCAGTTTTGTCGTCGTCCGGGTCTTGCTCCCGCCATGCGTCGTTACGCAGCGATGAGGATAGAGCGTGCCGGTCCGGATGATCGGCGACGACGGCAAAGCCGCCGTCGGACGGGTTCGGCGCGCCGACCCGCCGTCCGGTCTTGCGGTTGCGCTGCGCGCACCGGTCCGGACGTGGCCGGACCTACCGCTGCGACAGCGCGATGATATGTTCGAACACCGCCGGGTGCAGCGGCTTGGCGAAGGCGCAGCCGTATTTGAACTTGTCGCGCCACGCGACCACCGCCTCGAGGCCGGCAAGGCCCGGCAGCGTCAGCCACACGACCGTCCCCGGCCACAGCGTGAAGCTGGTTTCGGCGCGGAACCCGGACAGCGACAGGTCGGTCACCTCGATCTCGAATCGGGTCTGGCCGCGATCGCGCAGATGCGCGCGCATCTTCACCGACTTGCGGAGCGCCTGACGCGAATCGTCGTTCAGCTCGACGGGCTCGTACGGCGGGGTGAAGATCGGCTGTTCCATAGCGCGACGATGCCACGCGAATGGTTACTTTTCTGCCAATGCCTTTTCCCGCTCCGGCGCGCGCACGCCCTGGCGGCCGCGGCGCTTCAATTCGGCCTTGAGGTCCTCGGGCCGGGGCGCGACGAGGAAGCCGAAGCTGACGTTGCCCTCGCGCGTCTCGACGACATGGTGCAGCCGGTGCGCCTGGACGATCCGCTTCATATAGGCGGATTTGGGCAGGTAGCGCGTCGGGATCCGCTGATGCACGATGATGTCGTGGAATCCGAAGTAGATCGCGCCATAAGCCGCGATCCCCGCGCCGATCCACGCGAAGCCCTGCCACCAGCCGAGCTGCACCCCGCCGAGCAGCAGCACGAACGACGGCACCGCGAAGATCGCGGCATACAGGTCGTTCAGCTCCCAGTTGCCGTGGCGTTTGGTGTGGTGGCTGGCGTGGAGGAACCAGCCCCAGCCATGCATCACCCAGCGATGCGCCGCATAGGCGAAGCCCTCCATGCCGATCACGGTCACGAGGAAGAGAAGGATGCCATACGGCCAGGCCATGCGTGTTCCGTCTAATGCGAAGCGTTTGCGATAACGAATGGACCCGGTGTGATATCCGGGGTGGATTCGCCGGGCCGCCTGTGCAAAAGGCCGCTCAATCTCCTCTTAATAGCATAATGCGAGGCAGGCCATGAACATCCACGAATATCAAGCCAAGGAACTGCTGGCAAAGTTCGGCGTGCCCGTTCCCGCCGGTTTCGCCGCGATGAGCGTCGAAGAAGCCGTCGCCGCCACCGAGAAGCTTCCCGGACCGCTCTACGTCGTCAAGGCGCAGATCCACGCCGGCGGCCGCGGCAAGGGCAAGTTCAAGGAACTCGGCCCCGACGCCAAGGGCGGCGTCCGCCTCGCCAAGACCGCCGACGAAGTCCGCGCGGCGGCGACCGACATGCTCGGCAACACGCTCGTCACCATCCAGACGGGCGACGCGGGCAAGCAGGTCAACCGCCTGTACGTGACCGACGGCGTCGACATCGCCAAGGAATTCTACCTCGCGCTGCTCGTCAACCGCGCGACCGGCCGCGTCTCGATGGTCGCCTCGACCGAGGGCGGCATGGACATCGAGACGGTGGCGCACGACACGCCTGAGAAGATCCACTCGATCGACATCGACGCCGCGACCGGTTTCCAGCCGCATCACGGCCGCGCCGTCGCCGCCGCGCTCGAACTGACCGGCGACCTCGCCAAGCAGGCCGCGTCGACCGCGTCGAAGCTGTACGACGCGTTCCTCGGCACCGACGCCGAGCAGATCGAGATCAACCCGCTCGCCGTCACCGACGACGGAAAGCTGATGGTGCTCGACGCCAAGGTCGCCTTCGACGGCAATGCGATGTTCCGTCACAAGGACCTGATGGAGCTGCGCGACACCACCGAAGAGGATGCGATGGAGCTCGAGGCGTCGAAGTACGACCTCGCCTATATCAAGCTCGACGGCGACATCGGCTGCATGGTCAACGGCGCCGGCCTCGCCATGGCGACGATGGACATCATCAAGCTGAACGGCATGTTCCCGGCCAACTTCCTGGACGTCGGCGGCGGCGCCAACAAGGAGAAGGTGACCGCGGCGTTCAAGATCATCCTCGCCGATCCCGCGGTGAAGGGCATTCTGGTCAACATCTTCGGCGGCATCATGAAGTGCGACATCATCGCCGAGGGCATCGTCGCCGCGGCGAAGGAAGTGAACCTCTCGGTGCCGCTGGTTGTCCGCCTGGAAGGCACCAACGTGCAGGCCGGCAAGGACATCCTGGCGAACTCCGGCCTCGCGATCGTTCCCGCGAACGATCTGGGCGACGCGGCCAAGAAGATCGTCGCCGAGGTGCAGAAGGCGGCCTGACCGATGACGGGGCGGGGCGTCATGCCGTGCGCTCCGTCGCCCCGGACGCGGTCCGGGGCGGGATGGATATCGTAAAAGACGTCGGGCTCGGGCATCATGTCCGGGCCCGATTCGTCTGTTCCGGGCAGATGCCGTTACGGCAAGCGGCACTTTCCGTACCGGACTTGCGAAAACCGCGGAAAATAGCCATGTGAACCGCCGATACGATGCCGGAAAAACGGTATCGGAGGCGCAATCGGAAGGAAGCTGATGAAGGTGCTGGTGCCGGTCAAGCGCGTGCTTGACTATAACGTGAAGCCTCGCGTGAAGGCGGACGGGTCGGGCGTCGATCTGGCCAACGTGAAGATGAGCATGAACCCGTTCGACGAGATCGCGGTCGAGGAAGCCATCCGTCTGAAGGACAAGGGTGTCAACGAGATCGTCGTCGTCTCGATCGGCGAGCAGAAGGCGCAGGAAACGCTGCGCACCGCGCTGGCGATGGGTGCCGACCGCGCGATCCTCGTCACCTCGGACACCAAGGTCGAGCCGCTTGGCGTCGCCAAGATTCTGGCCAAGATCGTCGAGGAGGAACAGCCGAGCCTCGTCATCCTCGGCAAGCAGGCGATCGACGACGACAACAACCAGACCGGCCAGATGCTGGCGGGCCTGCTCGGCTGGGGCCAGGGGACGTTCGCGTCCAAGGTCGAGCTGACGACCAGCGACGTCACTGTGACTCGCGAGGTCGACGGCGGCCTCGAGACGGATACGTTCCCGCTGCCCGCGATCGTCACCACCGATCTGCGCCTCAACGAGCCGCGCTACGCCTCGCTGCCCAACATCATGAAGGCGAAGTCCAAGCCGCTCGCGCAGAAGACCGCCGCCGATTACGGCGTCGACGTCACCCCGCGCCTTACCACGCTCAAGGTCGTCGAGCCGGGCAAGCGCCAGGCGGGCATCAAGGTCGCCGATGTCGACGAACTCGTCACGAAGCTGCATGCGATGGGGATTGCCCGATGACCGGTAACCTGAAGACGCTCGTCTGGGTCGAACATGACGGCACGGCCGTTAAGGATGCCACGCTCGCCGCGGTGACTGCCGCGTCGCAGCTGGGCGAGGTGCATCTGCTCGTCGCCGGCCAGGGCGTCGACGGCGTCGCGCAGGCGGCGGCGAAGATCGCCGGCGTCGGCAAGGTCCATGTCGCCGACGACGCGGCCTATGCGCATGCGCTCGCCGAGAATATCGCGCCGCTGGTCGTCGAACTGATGGGGCATCACGACGCCTTCGTCGCGCCGTCGACCACGACCGGCAAGAACGTCGCGCCGCGCGTCGCCGCGTTGCTCGACGTGATGCAGATCAGCGACATCCTTTCGGTCGAGGGCGAGGACACGTTCACGCGTCCGATCTATGCCGGCAATGCGATCGCGACCGTGCAGACGTCGGATGCCAAGAAGGTCATCACCGTCCGCGGCACCGCCTTCGAAAAGGCGGCGACCGAGGGCGGCTCGGCCGAGATCGAGGCGGTCGCGTCGCAGGGCGAAACCGGCGTGTCGACCTATGTCGGGTCCGAAATCGCAGAGAATGCGCGCCCCGAGCTGACCAGCGCGAAGATCATCGTCTCGGGCGGCCGCGCGCTGCAGAACGGCGAGAATTTCACCAAGCTGATCGAACCGCTTGCCGACAAGCTCGGTGCCGGCGTCGGCGCGAGCCGCGCGGCGGTGGACGCGGGCTATGTCCCGAACGACTATCAGGTCGGCCAGACCGGCAAGATCGTCGCCCCCGAAGTCTATATCGCGGTCGGCATTTCCGGCGCGATCCAGCATCTTGCGGGCATGAAGGACAGCAAGGTTATCGTCGCGATCAACAAGGATGAGGACGCCCCGATCTTCCAGGTCGCGGACATCGGCCTGGTCGGCGACCTGTTCAAGGTCCTGCCGGAACTGACCGAGAAGCTTTGATGACGGACGGCGGGCAGCGGTGCTGCCCGCCGGTACGGCCAATGCGGCGCGGCGACGACGCGGAATGTCTTGCGGCGGCGTCGGTCCAAACGAGACATCCCGATCGACGGCCATCGCCCGGATTGTCGGCACTGACCACGGGCTATTCGGTCATTTCGCGTCGGGTACGAGCGTATGCGCATCCCGGGCGGCGGCCACCCATCGGTAGACCGCATCGGCGATGTAGAAGCGGAACTGCACCCCATCGAAATACACTTTGCGCGCGTTCTCTACGCACACCCGCGCGCGGTTGACGATCGCGGCCTCCAGACGCCGCACCGAATCGAGCGGTTGGTCGGTCAGCGCCAGTCGGACCGACAGCTCCGGCTGCAATCGCACGAAGCACACCGCCGTTTCGAAATAATGCTGGTCCACGGGCAACCGGAATTGGGACAGCGGCGTCTCGCGCCTGTTGAAACGGGCCTGCACGACCGGGTCGCCCGTCTGCGCTCTGGTCAACATGATCGGTGGTTCCACCGATTTGAGCGTCTCGATCACCAGTGCACCGCGATCGTAATACGGATCGGTCACGGCGCCGCCGACGGCCCGTCCTGCATCCGGCGCACATGCCATATTCAACTGCGCGAGCCGGGACATCGCAAAGGCTTGCACGGTGCTGTTGGTCCGCGTGTCCAGGGCCTTGCGCAGCCATTCCCGCCGGGTCTCATCCCTCGGGGCGGCGGCACAGGCCGCCCAGCGTCGCGCAAGATCGAATATGCGACGGCTCCCGACAGCGTCGCCGGTTCGCTGGCTACCCAGCGTCCCGGTCGTGACGGCGGAATCCTTCGCCTCGATATCGCGCAGTCCGGTGACGACGATATCCTCGGAAACCGGCCCGGCCGTCGTCTGTGGAGCGGATGGGGTCGGCGGCACGCTCTGCCCCATCAGCGCGATCGCCGCCGCAATTCCTGTTCCGATCATCAAAGGCTCCCCCGCTGTTGGCCCACGATCATGCTGGCTCAAAGCGCCGGAGTAAATCGACGGAGCGGTCGCGGTCGCGGACGCACGCGTCACCGTCCGTTGGCGGACCAGATTGGCGCGACCCGATCGGGTCAAAAAAAGCGGCCCGATCCCAGCAAGATCGAGCCGCCAGTCTACGCCTAGGGAGCTTATACCCGGCGTGTTCGTGAAATCGGGATCAGAGCGCGTTGCCCGCGGGCGCAAGGACGTTGTCGGCGAGGCCGGCGTCGTTGCCGATCGCCACGTCGTTGCCCGTCGTCTCGAACGCGTCGCCGTTGCCGAGACCCGCGTCGCCCTCTTCGTTGAGCGTCAGCGTGTCGGTCGCGGTGATGTTGTTGCCGGCGTCGGTCTTCGGGCCGCAGGCGGCAAGGCTCAGGGCGGCAAGCGCGAGCGCGGGTGCGAGAATAAGGGTCTTCATTCAGTCCTCCGTGTTGAACAAGGGGCTGCGTGGTCGCGCAGTCCGGCGCCGATCAGCGCAAAGAAAGCCTGGCTGGCGGGGGCGGTGCCGGCGTCCCATTCGGGATGCCATTGCACGCCGAGCACGTCCGCACCGCAGGGCCGCGCCGACACCGCCTCGATCAGGCCGTCGTCCGCCGCCACCGCTTCGACCGACAGGCCGCCGCCAAGCCGGTCGATGCCCTGCTGATGCACCGAATTGACCCGCATCCGCCGCGTGCCGGTGGCGCTGGCGAGTCGGCCGCAGGCGCTGAGCTCGACATCGTGGCCGTGATGGAAGAGCGAGTCGTAATCGCCTTCCCAGCCGCCGCGGTGATGGCGTTCGGCATGTTCCGCCGCGCACAGGGAGCCGCCGAACAGCACGTTGATCTCCTGCAACCCGCGGCAGATGCCGAAGACGGGCTTGCCCGCCTCGATCATCCGGCCGGCGAGCGCCAGCGCGACCTCGTCGCGGGGTTCGTCGACGATCTGGCCGGCGGGCAGCGCCGCGCCGCCATAACGCCATGGCGCGACATGCGAGCGCGATCCGGTGAGCAGCAGCCCGTCGAGGATCGCAGACAGCGTCGCGACGTCGGCAGTGTCGGGCATCGCCGGCACCAGGAGCACCGTCGCCCCCGCCAGCCGGGTGAGCGGTTCGACGAAGCGGCTCGCGACCACCTGGACCGGCCGGTCCGCGACCTCGTTGCAGCACAATACGCCGATCACCGGGCGGCGTTCGGAGCGGAGCGATTGCCCCATCACACCACCGCCGCCACGAGCGTGTCGCGCAGGGCATGACCGGCGCCGGGTGCAAGCAGACTCGCCTCCGGCTGCACCACGACGCCGCCCGAGGGGACGTCGGTCAGCAGCCAGACGTTGCCGCCGATCGTCGCACCGGCGCCGATATGGACGCGGCCGAGGATCGTCGCACCGGCGTAGATGACGACATCGTCGCCGACGACCGGATGCCGGGCGAAGCGGTCGCGCGGTCCGCGGCGTGCGGCGCCGAGCGGGCTGCGCGCACCCAGCGTGACATGCTGGTACAGCCGCACGCCGCTGCCGACGATCGCGGTCTCGCCGATGACGACGCCGGTGCCGTGGTCGATGAAGAAGCGTTCGCCGATCGTCGCGCCGGGATGGATGTCGATTCCGGTGCGTTCGTTGGCGAGTTCGGAGATCATCCGCGCGACGATCGGGGCGCCCAGTTGGTGCAGTTCGTGCGCGATGCGATGGTGCAGGCTGGCGATCGCACCAGGATAGCAGACGAGGATCTCGTCAGTGCTGCCCGCCGCCGGATCGCCCAGGAACGCCGCCTCGACGTCGCTGTCGACCAGCCGGCGGATGTCGCCCAACGTGCCGGCGAACAGCCGGACGATGGTCGCGGCCTGATCGGCGTCGAAGGTCGCGTTCGCCTCCGTCTGCCAATAGCCGATCTCATGGCCGATCTCGCGCTCCAGCTCGGTGAAGGCGGCGGCGAGCTTGGCGGCGACGAAGCGATCCTCGTCGTCGGGGGTGGCGCGCTGCAGGCCGAGCCGGCGCGGATAGAGCGCTTCCGCCAGCAGTTCGACGACGCGCTCGACCGTGCCGCGCGACGGGAAGACCGCGGCGGCATGGCCGGGCCGTTGGCGGTCCCGCCACGCGGATCGCGCGCTGCGCAGCGCAGTGACGGCTTCGCCCAGCGTCGCGCCCGGGCGCGGTCTGTCTGCCAATCGACGCTGCGTGGTCATGCGACTACCTCCACCGATGAAGATATCCTACTCGCATGATGGGAATAGGAAGAAAAGCTATCCCGGTGCGAAGTTCGGTCGAATCGAAGGGCTCAGGGTTCGACCGGCGCCGGATCGGGCGCCTCGGGGAGCGGCAGCGGCGCGACTCGGGCGAGCAGTACGCCGAGCGTCAGTGCCAGCACCCCGAGCCCGAGGCAGAACCACGCGACGCCCGGCCATCCGGCATGGCTCCATGCAAAGCCGCCGGCCGAGCCCAGCACGCTCGACCCGAGGTAATAGAAGAACAGATAGAGCGCCGCCGCCTGTCCGCGATTGCCCAGCGCGCGGCGGCCGACCCAGGCGCTGGCGATCGAATGCGCGCCGAAGAAGCCGATCGTCACCAGCGCGATGCCCGCGATCACCAGCGGCAGCGGGCGGCCCCCGGTCGCGGCGACGCCGCCGATCAGCAGCACGATCGGCAGCCAGAACACCCGCCGCCGCCCGACCTTGCCCGCGAACGCGCCGAACGCCGCCGAACTCGCCGAACCGAGGATGTAGAGGAGGAACACCAAGCCCACCGCGGCCTGGCTGAGCCCGTAGGGCGGTGCGAGCAGGCGAAAGCCGGCGTAATTGTAGACGGTGACGAACACGCCCATCAGCAGGAACGCCTCCGCATAGAGCAGGGGCAGCGCGCGGTCGCGGAACAGTGCGGCAAGGCCGGCGAACGGATGGCCGCCGCTGCCGGCGACGAAGCCGCGCGATGCGGGCGCGAGGCGCCGGAACCCCTCCGCCATCAGCATGCCGGCGAGCCCGACGCTGCCGAGCGCCCAGCGCCAGCCGGCGACGTCGGCGACGAGGCTGGCGACGAGGCGCCCGCCCATGCCGCCGATCGCGCTGCCGGCGATATAGAGGCCCATCGCCGCGCCGACCGAGGCGACGTCGACCTCTTCGGCGACATAGGCCATCGCCACCGCCGGCACGCCCGCCAGCGCGATGCCGGTGAGCAGGCGCAGCGCGAGCAGCGCGGACCATCCCGGCACCAGCGCCGCAGCGAGCGTCAGGGCGCCCGCCGCGAACATCGCCCAGACCATCAGCGGCCGCCGGCCGATCCGGTCGGAGAGGATGCCGGCGAACAGGATGCCGATCGCCAGCGGTCCGGTGGCGAGCGACACCGCCAGCGACGCGCCCTCCGCACTCAGCCCGTAATCGGCGGCGAACAGCGGCAGCAGCGGCTGGACCGAATAGAGCAGCGAAAAGGTCGAGAAGCCGGCGAACAGCATCGCCAGCGTCAGTCGGCGATAGGCGGGCGTCCCCTGGTGCAGCGGCGACTCAGCGGGCGGCATGCGGCTTTCCGCAACGGACGAGGACCAGCACGCCCGCCAGCGCGGAGGCGACCGATCCGGCCAGCACGCCGATCTTGACGCGGTCGACCAGCGCGGGATCGGCAAAGGCGAGGCCGCCGATGAACAGGCTCATCGTGAAGCCGATCCCGGCGATCAGCGCCATGCCGTACAGCTGCGTCCAGCTGACGCCGGCGGGCCGGCGCGCGATGCCGAGCCGGTCGGCGATGCGGATCGCGCCGAAAATGCCGATCTGCTTGCCGAGGAACAGGCCCAGCGCGATCCCCAGCACCAGCGGTTCGGCGAGCGTCGACAGGTTGGCGCCCGCCAGCGACACGCCGGCATTGGCGAAACCGAACAGCGGCACGATGGCGAAGGCGACCCAGGGCTGCAGCGCATGCTCCAGCCGGTGCAGCGGCGAGGTCGCATCGTCGGGCGCGCCCGGTGAGGGGCGGATCGGAATCAGCATCGCGGTCAGCACGCCGGCGATCGTCGCATGCACGCCCGATTGCAGCACGAACAGCCACAGTGCGGCGCCGGCGAGCAGGTAGGGCCACAGCGTCATCACCTTGCGACGGTTGAGCAGATAGAGCACGAGCAGCGCGAGGCCCGCTCCGGCGAGGGCGAGGGGGTGGATGGTGTCGGTGTAGCCGAGCGCGATTATCGCGACGGCGCCCATGTCGTCGACGATCGCCACCGTGGTCAGCAACAGCTTCAACGCCGACGGAATGCGGCTGCCGAGCAGCGCGAGCACGCCGATCGCAAAGGCGATATCGGTGGCGGCAGGGATCGCCCAGCCGGGCTGCAAGCGCGGCTCCGCGCCGGCCACGAGCAGGAAGACGAGCGCGGGGACCGCCATGCCCGCGACGGCGGCGATGAACGGCAGGCGGCGGCGGTCGGCGCTGGCGAGGCGCCCGTCGACGACCTCGCGCTTGATCTCCAGCCCGACGAGCAGGAAGAACAGCGTCATCAGCCCGTCGTTGATCCACAGATGCACCGTCATCGGCCCGAGCGCCGCCGCCAGCACCGGTCCCGTCTCGTGGTGCAGCAGGGTTTCGTAGCCATGCGCGGTCGCGGGCAGGTTGGCGACGATCATCGCCAACACCGCCGCCGCGATCAGGACGATGCCGCCCGCCGCCTCGCTATGCAGGAAATCGCGAAGCGCGCTATGGGCGCCGCGGCGGGGCGGGCGTGCCGTCATCCGTTGCCGCGTAGCGGCTCCGTCGCGCGTGGCAAGCCGATCCCGCCGCGCTGGACGGCGTACGATACCGCCCAGATCGCGAAGCCGCCCAGTGCCAGCCCGCAGCCGACGATACCGGTCGAGGTCCAGCCGAACCCGCCGGCGATAGCGAGCCCGCCGAGCCACGGCCCGATCGCATTGGCGGTGTTGAAGGCGGAATGGTTGAGCGCCGCCGCCAGCGCCTGCGCGTCCCCGGCGACGTCCATCAGCCGCGTCTGCAGCACCGTGCCGAGCGCGCCGCCGAGGCCGATCGCGAACACGTCGAGCATCATCGTCGTCATATCGCCGGCCGCGAGCGGGTAGAGCGCGAGCGCCGCCGCCGACCAGAGCAGCAGCGCCCCCGCAGTCGGCATCAGCGCGCGGTCGGCGAAGCGCGGCACGACGAGGTTGCCGATCGTCATCCCCGCGCCGAACACCGCCAGCACCAGCGGCACCATCCGTGCCGACACGCCGGTGACGTCCATCAGCGTCGAGGCGAGATAGGTATAGACCGCAAACATGCCGCCAAAGCCGATCGCGCCGGTGCCGAGCGTCAGCCACACCTGCGGGCGCCGCAACGCGCCGAGCTCGCGCAGCGGGCTGGCGTCGCGATCGGGCGCGTCGACCGGCGCGAGCAGCGCGACCAAAGTCGCGGTCAGCAGCGCAAGCATCGCGACCAGTGCGAACACCCAGCGCCAGCTCGCGATCTGACCCAGCAGCGTCGCGAACGGCACGCCGACGATCGTCGCGACAGTCAGGCCGAGCATGACCCGCCCGATCGCCTGCGTCCGCCGGTCGGCGGGCACCAGCGACGCGGCGACCAGCGAGGCGATGCCGAAATAGGCGCCGTGCGGCAGCCCGGCGAGGAAGCGGAACGCGAGCATCCAGCGATAGTCGGGCGCCAGCGCGGAGAGGACGTTGCCGATCGCGAACAGCGCCATCAACCCGATCAGCAGCGTGCGTCGCGACAGCCGGGCGGACAGCACCGCGATCGTCGGCGCGCCGACGACGACGCCGAGCGCATAGGCGCTGATGACATGGCCGACCGTCGGCGCGTCCACGCCCAGCCCGCGCGCCAGATCGGGTTCGAGGCTCATCGCGGCGAATTCGGTCGTGCCGATCGCGAACCCGCCGACCGCGAGCGCGAAGTGGACGAGGCCGGGATGCGCCTCGGCAGTCTGTCGTAACGTCATGGGATCGGCCCTAACCGGCTTTGCTGCAACGCAGCAAGAGAAACGGTTCGTTACGAACGGCGGTTCCCGGCACTGGGATTTCGTGCTCCGCACGGCGCCATCGGGTGCAACCCTTTGCGCTCTCATGCGCTTTCTTCGCTTGCGTTCAGGCACGCGGGGGAAGGTTTGTCATGTTGAAGGTCGCCCCCCAGCCGGTCGTGCCACTCGCGCGTCGCTACGACGAGGTTCGCGCGCTGACGCTGGCGCTCGCTGCGCCGCTGTCCGATGCCGATGCCACCGTCCAGTCGATGCCCGATGCGTCGCCGACCAAATGGCATCTGGCGCATACCACCTGGTTCTTCGAGACGTTCGTGCTGCGCGACCACGTGCCGGGCTATCGCCTGCATGACGCGCGCTTTCCGTTCCTGTTCAACAGCTATTACGAGGCGGAAGGGCGTCGGCATGCCCGCGACCGGCGGGGCATGATTACCCGGCCGACGCTGGACGAGGTGCGGGCGTATCGCGCGCACGTCGATGCGGCGCTGGCGGCGGCCCTGCCCGACCTGCCCGATGCGGCGCTGGAACTGGTCGCCCTCGGTTGCCATCACGAGGAGCAGCATCAGGAGCTGCTCGTCACCGACATCCTCCACCTGTTCGGCGAGAATCCGCTGGAACCGGCGGTGTGGCCCGCGGCGCCGAAGGTGCCGGTGGCGATGCCCGGCCCGATCGGCTGGATCGAACGGCCGGCGGGGATCGTGCGGGTCGGCCATGACGGCGACGCCTTCGCCTTCGATTGCGAAGGCCCGCGGCACGACAGCCTGCTGGTCGACCATGCTATCGCCGACCGCACCGTCACCAACGGCGAATGGGCGGCGTTCATCGCCGACGGTGGCTATCGGAACGCGGTGCACTGGCTCGCCGACGGCTGGGCCTGGGTGAAGGCGGAGGGCATCGCCGCGCCGCTCTATTGGGAGGAACGCGACGGCGGCTGGACCCGCATGGGCCTCGACGGCCGTCGTGCGATCGATCCCGCCGCACCGGTGACCCATGTCAGCTTCTTCGAGGCGGATGCCTATGCCAGCTGGGCCGGCGCGCGCCTGCCGACCGAGTTCGAATGGGAAGCGGCCGCGCAAACGCATGACCCGGCCGGCGGCAACCAGATGGACGACGCCGGCACGGTCGAGCCGCGGCCGGCGGCGGGCGGTCCCGCCTTCTTCGGCGACGTCTGGGAATGGACCGGCAGCGCCTATCGTCCCTATCCCGGCTTCCGCGCCGCCGAGGGCGCGGTCGGCGAATATAACGGCAAGTTCATGAGCGGCCAGTTCGTGCTGCGCGGCGGCAGCTGCGCGACGCCGCGCGGCCATGCCCGCGCCAGCTATCGCAATTTCTTCTACCCTCACCAGCGCTGGCAGTTCACCGGCGTCCGGCTTGCCAAGGACATCTGATGTTGAAGCCCGAAATCGAGGACGGCGAGCAGACGCTGGCCGACCCGCAGTTCCGCGCCGACGTGCTCGCCGGGCTGGAACGCCGTCCACGCGCGATCCCCGCACGCTGGTTCTACGACCGGCGCGGGTCGGAATTGTTCGAGGACATCACGGCGCTGCGCGAATATTATCCGACGCGTACCGAAACCGCGATCCTCGAGCGGATCTGTCCCGAGGTCGCCGATATCGCCGGCCGTGGCCGCGCGGTGGTGGAGTTCGGATCGGGTTCGTCGGTCAAGACGCCGGTGCTGCTCCGCTGCACCGCGCCATCCGCCTATGTGCCGATCGACATTTCGGGCGACTTCCTGCGCGAATCGTCGCGGGTGCTGTCGGCGGCTTTCCCCGACCTGTTGGTGCTGCCGTTCGAGGCGGACTTCATGCGCCCGCTCACCCTGCCGCACACGATCGCCGATACACCCAAGCTCGGCTTCTTCCCCGGATCGACGATCGGCAACATGATCCCGCTGATGGCGGTCGACCTGCTCCGCACGATGCGCGCGTCGCTGGGCGAGGGGGCGATGCTGCTCGTCGGCATGGACCGGATCAAGGACGAGGTGACGCTGGTCGCCGCCTATGACGACGAGGACGGCGTCACCGCGGCGTTCAACCTCAACCTGCTCGAACGGATCAACCGCGAGCTGGACGGCACGATCCCGGTCGACGCCTTCGCCCACGAGGCGCGCTGGAACGACGATCGCGCGCGGATCGAGATGCATCTGGTGGCGACGCGCGACGTCGCCTTCACCGTCGACGGCCGGCCGTTCGCGATCGCCGCGGGTGAGAGCATCCACACCGAGAACAGCCACAAATACGGATCGCGCGACGCCCGCATCCTGCTCCGCTCGGGCGGGTGGACGCCGATCCACGAATGGACCGACCCCGACGGCCTGTTCGCGCTCTATCTCGCCGAGGCGCAGGCGGAGCGCCCGGCCCCCTGATCCGGCTGGCAGCCGCGCCGAAAGGCGCTATGGCGCGGCAAACGGACAAGGAGAGTGACATGCGGGCGGTCGGAGTCGTCGGAGCGGGCCAGATGGGCGCGGGTATCGCGCAGGTGTCGGCCGCGGCTGGCTATCGCGTCATCCTGACCGATGTGTCGGCGGAGCGCGCCGAGGCGGGCAAGGCCGGCATCACCAGGCAGCTGGCGCGCGCGGTCGAGAAGGAGAAGATCGACGCCGCCACCCGCGATGCGACGCTCGCCCGGATCGAACCGGTCGCCGGCGTCGCGACGATGGGCGAATGCGGCCTCGTCATCGAGGCGGCGACTGAGCGCGAGGAGATCAAGCGCGCGATCTTCAAGGATGTCGGCGCGGTGCTCGCCGCGGATGCGGTGCTCGCGTCCAACACCTCGTCGATCCCGATTACCCGGCTGGCGCAGGCGACGCCCGACCCGGCGCGCTTCATCGGCGTGCATTTCTTCAATCCGGTGCCGGTGATGGGGCTGATCGAGGTGATCCGCGGCCTCGCCACCGCGGACGCCACCGTCGCGACGATCGAGGATTATGCCGACCGCCTCGGCAAGGCGGTGGTCCGCGCCAACGACGCGCCCGGCTTCATCGTCAACCGCGTGCTGATGCCGATGATAAACGAGGCGATCTTCGCATTGGGCGAAGGCGTCGCGACGATCCGCGATATCGATCTCGCCTGCCAATTGGGGCTCAACCATCCGATGGGGCCGCTGACGCTCGCCGATTTCATCGGGCTCGACACCTGCCTCGAGATCACGCGGGTGTTGTTCGACGGCACCGGCGATCCCAAATTCCGCCCGGCGCCGTTGCTGGTCAAATATGTCGAGGCGGGCTGGTACGGCCGCAAGACCGGTCGCGGCTTCTACGATTACAGCGGCCCGACGCCGGAGCCGACGCGCTGAGGATGATGCGATGAGCCTGGACGACACCATCGTCGAGACGCCCGACGGGCCGATGACCTACAAGGAATGGAAGAAGAAGAACCCGGTGCAGCTGCCTTCGCGCCGGACCAAGGGCAAGGACCTGCCCAACAAGGTGAAGATGCGGACGGACGAATAGCTCATCGTCATCCTCATTATGTCATCCCCGCCTCCGCGGGGATGACGATCGTTGGGGGGCGGTGCGAAACCACATCGCATACACCCCCGCCAGCACCACCAGAAACGGCACCCCATACACCAGCGTCAGCGCGAACGGCCCGGTGAACGGCGTCGTCGCGAGGATCGCAAGGATCGCGCCGGCGCCGGCGAGGCTGGTCCACGGATAGCCCCACAGGCGGAACGCCGCCGGTGCGCCGTGCCGTCGGCGGAAGGCGAGATGGGTGACGAAGATCATCCCCCAGGTGAACAGCGCGCCGAAGATCGATACCGCGATCATCACCCCGAACGCCGCATCGGGCCGCCACGCATAGACGCCGCCCGCCACGCCGATCCCCGCCGCCGACACCAGCAGCGCGCGCACCGGCACGCCGCGCTCATTGACCCGCGCCAATGTCGGCGGCGCGAAGCCGCTTTCCGCTAGGCTGAACAGCATCCGCGACGCGGTGTAGAGCTGGCTGTTCATCGCCGACAGCGCCGCGACCAGCACCACCGCATTGATGACGCCCGCCGCATAGGGCAGGCCGGTCGCCTGCATCACCGTGACGAACGGGCTGGTCGTCGTCCCCGCCTGCGTCCACGGCACGATCGCCAGCATGACGGCGAGGCTGCCGAGATAGAAGAGCGCCAGCCGCAGCATCGTCGAGCGGAAGGCGCGGACGATCGCGCGTTCCGGATCGCGCGCCTCGCCGGCGGCGACCGCGATCATCTCGATGCTGAGATAGCTGAAGATCGACACGATCACCGCGGTCCAGATGCCGCCGATGCCGTGGGGCGCGAAGCCGCCGTGCGCGGTGTAATGGGTCAGGCCGACGCCGCTGCGGACGATCACCCACAGGCCGATTGCGACGAAGGCCAGGATCGCGGCGATCTTGATCGCGGAAAAGGCATATTCGACCGCGCCGAACACGCGCACGCTGGCGAGGTTCACCGCCAGCAGCGCCAGCGCGAAGCCGGCGATCCACCACAGGCCCGGCACGTCCGGCGCCCAGTAGCGCATGTAGATCGCGACCGCGGTCACCTCCGTCCCGATCGCGAGGATGATGCAGGTGACATAGGCATAGCGGACGAGGAATCCCGCGAACCGACCGAGATAGCGTTCGGCGAACAGCCCGAACGATCCCGTGGCCGGGTCCGCCACCGTCATCTCGGCCAGGCAGCCCATCAGCGCCAGCGTGATGAGCCCGCCGATCGCATAACTGACCAGCACCGCGGGACCGGCGAGCCCGATCGCGAAGCCGCTGCCGAGGAACAGGCCGGTGCCGACCGCGCCGCCGATCGCGATCATCGCGAGCTGGCCCGACCCGAGGGTCCGCCTGAGGCCGGTCATGCCGGGGCGATCAGCCGATCAGCAGCCCGGCGAGCGCCGCCGACATCAGATTGGCGAGGCTGCCCGCCGCCAGCGCGCGCAGGCCGAGTTTGGCGATCATCGGCCGCTGGTTGGGGGCGAGGCTGCCGGTCACCGCCATCTGGATCGCGATCGAGGAGAAATTGGCGAAACCGCAGAGCGCGAACGTCACCACCGCGACCGTCCGCGGCGACAGCGTCGTCTGCTGGCCGAGGTCGATATAGGCGACGAATTCGTTGAGCACGATCTTCTCGCCGAACAGCCCGCCGGCGATCGCCGCCTCGTTCCACGGCACGTTGAGCAGGAACATCACCGGCTGGAAGACATAGCCGAGCAGGCCCTGGAAGCTCAGCCCGGGCAGGCCGACCATATTGCCGAGGCCGCCGAGCAGCCCGTTGGCGAGCGCGACCAGGGCGACGAACGCCAGCACCATCGCGCCGACCGCGACCGCGAGGCGGACGCCGGTCTGCGCACCCTGCGCGGCGGCCATGATGAGGTTGGCGGGCTTTTCCTCGTCATGCGTCGCCTCGGGCAGCGGCTCGCCCGGGGTGCCGCCCTCGGGCAGCAGCGCGGCAGGGCCGGCGCCGCTGATCCGGGTTTCGGCGAGGTGGATTTGGCGATTCTCGTCGGGCAGGTCGCCCAAGGGCAGTTCGCCCTCGGGCGGGACGCTGCGGTCGGGCATGATGATCTTCGCCATCAATATCCCGCCCGGCGCCGCCATGAAGCTGGCGGCGAGCAGATATTCGATGCGGATGCCCATCGACGCATAGGCCGCGAGGATCGTGCCGGCGACGCCCGCCATGCCGCTGGTCATCACCGTGAACAGCTGCGGCGGGGTGAGGCCGGCGAGATAGGGACGGATGACCAGCGGGGATTCGGACTGGCCGACGAAGATGTTCGCGGCGGCGCAGAGCGATTCGACCTTGGAGGTGCCGACGACCTTTTCGATCGCGCCGCCGACCCAGCGCACCACCAGCTGCATCACGCCGAGATAATAGAGGATCGAGACGAGGCTGGCGAAGAAGATGATGACCGGCAGCGCCGCGATCGCGAAGCTCTGGCCGCCGATCTCGGGCGTCGCCAGCTTGCCGAACAGGAATTCGGTGCCCTTCTGCGAATAGCCCAGCAGCGCGGACACGCCCGCCGAGGCGCCGGCCAGCGCCTGCCGGCCCGGACCCCAATAGAGGACGATCGTCGCGATCACCGCCTGCAAGGCAAAGGCCGCGCCGACGACGCGCAGCCGGATCGCGCGGCGATCGGTGGACAGCGCGAAGGCGATGCCGAGAATGACGAGGATACCGGCAACGCCGATCAGGATACGATGCATCAATCAACCCGCGGGAGTGAACCGCCGCGGCCCCCCGGCAGCGACGGACCAGCATACACGCGCTTTTCCGTGAGGCCAGAGCGGATTGGCGGTGCTTTCCACGTCGTTACCCCCCGTGAGGCCAGAGCGGATTGGCGGTGCTTTCCACGTCGTTACCCCCCCCCTGTCTGATGTGATGATGGTATAAGGCGATTGCGGAAGGGAGCCCGTCCCCCCCGATGGTCTGGAGCCCGATAGGGAGCAAGGGTCCCTTCCGCTT
>Ga0209630_10000392_pt1 | contig 50310 bp, 51 predicted proteins | sample COG_01_FD_184745 | JGI IMG/M metagenome (GOLD analysis project Ga0209630, IMG submission 184745) | Pelagic Microbial community sample from North Sea - COGITO 998_met_01 (SPAdes) (version 2) | ecosystem: Environmental > Aquatic > Marine > Neritic zone/Coastal water | place: Helgoland, sampling...
AAAAGTCCCAAATTAATTCCCAAAACTGTGTTTTATTTTCTATTGACCAGGTATGTAATTCAGAAAAGCTCGATAGATTAATATTATATTTTTTATTGATATTTTGCATAAATTTGTGCATCTGTGAAGATTTAACTCTCTTATCAGACGGTGACCAAACAACTTCATTAGAGACAGTTTCTTTTTTCATAACTATTTACTTAGATTATTAATTAAAATTTTTGTAAGATTTATCAGCAAAAAGAGCCATATCATAATCTAATTTAGAGACCCCTCCTATGTCATGGGTTGTCAAAGTTATTATCACTTTATTATAAACATTTTCCCATTCAGGATGATGATTTATTTGTTCTGCCTTCATAGCAATGGATGTCATAAAAGAAAACGCTTGCTTAAAATCAGAAAACTTAAAGAGCTTAGTATATGCATCTCTTCCATCAGATACTTTTTCCCAACCCTTAATCTCCTGAAATTTGTTTCTAATATCCTCACATGCCATTTCCAAAATCCTTTCTATTGATTAATTCTCTTAACGGTTTCATATTAGATACATACGCTAAAAGCAGTTCTAATACATAATCAATTCGATCGTCCAACCACTCAGGAATCTTATCTCCATGATTTCCTGGATTAAACTCTTCTACATTTCTAATAATAATATTCTCCGGTATCCACATTATATGTGTGTTTTTATAAGAAGAAGATCTCAACTCAGTTATTGGGTAAGCTCCACCGTTTCCGCTGCTAACTGATACAATTAAACCAGGTTTATGAGCTAATTCACCTTTGTCACAGAGTAAAAATAAATTTTTTGCTTGAGGCGTTGCCATTCCTCCATACTCTGGGACAACTAAAATAAAACCTGATGAATTAGCAAGAGTATTAGAAACGTTCTTCCAAGTATCACTCCATACACCTTTACCTTTCTTCTTTTCAGGTGACCAAAAAGGGATATTTGTTGATGCAAGATCAATAACAGAAATTTTAATCAGCTTATCAAAAATTTTTAATTTTGCTTCAATAATATCTGTAATTTTTTTTGATTGAGAATTTTCTCTATGACTGGCAGCAATAAGCGAAATATTCATTTTTAAAAAATCCATTTAATTTTAATTTTTTTAGTTTAAATAACAATTCTAACTACCTTAAACGCTTCGGCATAATCGCATCCATTTTGACTTCCACGAAATTTTGCTAAACCCATACAGGCATCAACAGATCTACTTTGATTGCCGGCTATTTGTGATTTATAAGAATTTAACGCTTTTTCTTTTTGTTTCATATAGTTTGAAGTATCAATAAATAAATCAGGAACAAATGTATGCTCTATTCCTGGAACATTCCAGTGAGTTTCAGATAAAGTTTCATATGCTAAAACCACTCTAGGAAAATTTTTATAAATTGGCCTACAACAAACAATCGAAGAATCAAAAATTGTTCTATGATCTATGTGTCTGTCTGGGAAAGGTATAAATACCCAGTCGGGATTATGCAGTTTCAAAAAATTATTTATTTTACTATTTAACTCTGCAACAGGAACTTGATGGACAGTTGTTGCAGGTATTTCAAGAAATTCCCAATTTGCAACATTCATTATTTTAAAAGCTTTTTCTGCTTCAATTTTAGTAATATTAAATAATTTTTGATCATAAAGTGGAGGGAGATGTCCACTAACTACCAAAATTGATACTTCAATATTCATATCAGCAAACCTAGATATAGTTGCTCCTAATCCAAGAACTTCATCATCAGGATGTGGTGTGATAACAACTATTTTTTTAGGATTTATTAACATATTTTTACAACTCTTGGATGAGGTAAAGGTATAATTATAGTTACTGGAACTTTATATTTCTTTTTTAGATTATTTATTATATCATCTGCAAAATTCCAAGCAAATAAAATAATGACAGCTTCTTTGTTGAATTCAATAGCTTTACTAGATTTAATAGGTATGGACGTTGATGGAAGGAACTTGCCAACCTTCAAATCATTATCGTCAACAACAAATGAAATTTCATTTTCTTTTAATTTTGACATTTTTAATAATAAAGTTGACTTAGTAGGAGCTCCATAAGCAAAGCATATATTCTCTTTTGATTTATATTTAAAAAATAATTTATTAAAATAACTCATAGTTTTATTAATATCAGAAGACCATGAGTTTAATTTCAAATTGTCATAAAGAACTGAGTTTTTTTCATTTTTTAAAAATATTTTAGGTTCTTTTTTAACATTTCCTAACCCTGTTTTTTTTAAGAGCACTCTTAAAGATCCGCCTTGTATATCATTTTCACTAATATTGATAACATCAAAACCAATAGAAACTAAAGTTTTTACCAACGGATTGGCATGATGATAATCAATATGTTCATGATAAATTGTATCAAAACAATTTGTTTCTATAACATTTTTAAAATATCCAATTTCAAAAACAAAATATCCACCGATCTTTAATATTTTATATATATTTTCAAAAGTAGAGATAAGATTTTCTACGTGTGCCAGAACATTTTGACTAGTTACAAGATCAACTTGACCAAATTGCTCTATAATAGATTGTGCAACATTAATATTAAAAAAATTATTAATGGTAAAAATACCATTTGTATTTGCAATCTCAGCTGGTTTTTGAGCTGGATCAACTCCGCAGACGGAATAACCCTTTTGTTTGAAATATTTTAGACAGGTACCATCGTTAGACCCAATGTCAACTATGACACTTGGAAAAGTTAAACAAGTTTTATTTAAAACCCAAACCACATATTTCTTAATATGATCAACAAAACTTGGACCTATACCACTTAAATAAGTATAATTTGTTGCATATAGCAATTCAGGCAAAACAGAAACGCTTAATTGGAAATGTTGACAGTCATCACATCTCATAACTTTTAATGTATAACTATCGACTTCTTTTGAAAGACCTTCAGTTTCTTGTAAATTGTTGCCTAAAGGAACATATCCAAAATCTATAAATTTTTTAAGATTATTACCCCTACAAAGCCTACAATTAATAATCTGAGAAAAATTACTGCTTGAATTATTCATGTTTATTAATCATGAATTGTAAGTTGTCATTATTTATAAATTCCACTCTCACTGTATCATTTTCATAAGTTTCTTGATCTCGGGGTAATTTACTTGATACGATTAATTTAGTTCTCAAAGGAAAAAAAGTGGCATGTATTTCATTTTTAGGTGTAAAAATGATATCATCTTTTTTTACTTTAAAATATCGGACAACGTCATTATTTAATTCTTTATAAAAATAATCAATCTCACCTTCTAATACATACATATAATGAAAATCTTTTTTATGATAATGATTTGATCTTATTGAACCAGCATTACATGTAATTAAAGAAACATTTTGGACTACATCATCAACAATTGAAACAATACTGCCTCTTATATCGTTGTCTCTAGTAATAGATTTAAATAATTTAGATTTAGTAGGAGTTATCATGTTTATTTTTCCAATTCTTTAGCAAGGTTCTCTAATTTTTTAGTAACAACTAGAATTTTGTTTAGCCTAATTTTTTGATTTAAAAACAAGTTATGTCTATTTTCATTAAACATTAATTGGAATGCATTGCAATCATCAAATTGTTCAACTTGCTTATGATTATTTTTAGAATGTTTAATGAATTTTATAGCGTTCCTTCCATAAAAAAATGGGAAAAACCTTTTTATCTCATTATTTTTAGTAATAACCTCAACAAAATTTTCATAATTTTTATTGTTACCAAATTTGATCTCTATTGAAATGTTCTCAATTATTCCTTTTAATTGAATACTGGAAATTTTTTCCTCATGTATGTTAATGTCATCAACTTTTATTTCTTTTAAATCCAGCCCCATATCATTTAATAAAGATAAACCATAGCAACCCATATCATATAAACATGAGGATATGACGTCTTTATTATCACGAAATGATCCTTTAGGTATTTCAGGAACATAAAAGGAAGATTTTAAAACTACTATTTCATATTTTTCTTTAGCCCAATATCTCATAAAATCTTTGTAAAGCTTAGTATATCTATGCATAAAACCTTCAAGAATAATATTTTTACTGGAATTAACTAAAGAACAAATTTCTTCCACTTCTTTAGCACAGATAAAGCTCGGTTTTTCGATGATAACATCTCTGCCATATTTTATAATTTCTTTTGCCTGCTTAAAATGTATGTCTGGTGGACTTGCTATTACAAAAACAGTGTCTTTTGGAAGATTTATTAGGGAGTCTTTTATATTATTAAATTTTTTAAATTCTAATAATACATTGTTTATTTTTGAAGTAACTATTCCTTTTATATATTTATTTTCTGCTATTAAAGCTGGAATAACTTTATTTATGGCGTGATTACCACTACCTACAATACAAAAATTTTTCCAATAATTTTGAGACAATATTTAAACCTCAATTATGTTTTAACTTCAATTTTACTTCAATATTTTTTTGTTATGTATTGAGTAAGCAACAAAACAAAAAAATAAGGTTAATAAAGAACATATAAAAAATAAAACAGAGTAGATAAATACTAATGATTTTTTTTCTAATAAAATAAATAAACAATAACAAAATAAAAATTGTAAAAAGACAAAAATTGCGGTTATTAAAAAATGACTTTGATATTTTGAGACAAGCTTTTGATATAAATTATCTTTATGTCCAACAGTTAAATCTATTTTATAAAAAGCCTTAATTATTGTTGTACCACAAATATCAAAAACAATTGGACCTAATATAAAAAAAACCAGTCCTAATTCATTCCATTCTGTTGATTTTGTATATAATATAGCAATAAAGGACCCCATAAAAAAAGATCCTGCATCTCCTTGTATACCAATTTTACCATTCATGTTAATTACTAAATAGGCAAGAACAGATAATATTATAGGCAAAAATAACACTAAATTTGTACCAGTTAAGTAAATAAATAAAAGACAAGTCAAAAATGTGCCAGATGCTAAACCATTAATGCCATCGATTTGATTAAAAAATAATACCAAAAAGACAAAAATAAAAACGTGCAAAACAAAATTAAAAAAGAAATAAATATCAAACGTTGTTAACGTTACATTATATAAAGACCATGTACAGCCTATTAAGAAAAAGAAAAATAATTTTTGCTTCTGCCTCAAACCATATTTATCATCCCAAAAACCTATTAATGTTGATGAGGAAATAATTATTATTTCTAATGTACTGAAGATACTTCCCCATAAAATGGATGAAAAGATTAAAATAATTGCAAAAATAATCCCTATTCCCCTTACCATAGGCAAGTGAAATTTTGAGGTTTTTTCATTAGACACACATTTACCAAAAAATGATCCCAAATAATTAGGAATTAATTTTATACCAAAGTATACACTTAAAAAAATTATTATGGAAAATTGGATAAAATTATTTGTAAATATTTCAAAGTTAAATAATGTCATCTTTTTAATCAAATGCTCTTAGAATTTTACTCGCCACATAGTTTGTATCAAAATTTTCTTTAAATAGTTGCAATGCATTTCTAGAAAGATATTCTCTATTTTTATTTAGATCTCTCAAAAAAATAGAAAACATTTTCCAATTCTTTTCATAATCTAAAGATAAGTCTATGACAACACCACAATCATATTTAATGATTAATTTAGCTAATGCAGAATTTATACTGGCAAAACATATTATAGGTAAACAGAACTGAGTATAGCTTACAAATTTTCCAGGGATATTACTTGTTTTAGCATGTCTATTCAAACTCACAATTCCACAATCCACCTTTGAAAAAATAAATGGTAAATTATAATCTTGAACTAATCCCCATAACTTTTGATCTATTGATTGATTAGTAATTGTATTTAAAATATTTGATTTACTAAAAATATTAATTTGAAAATTTGGTATTTCATAATTATTGTCAAAAAATTCAAGCAAAGAATTATAGTCATGAGCTATGCTAGAATTGCCTATATAAACAAATGTTATATTATTATTTTCTTTAGCATTATTAATAGCATTATTGAAATCATGCTTAACCTTATAATCTATTTTATTATTTTGGGATAATACTATACTAGGCCAATTGGGTAGCAGTTCTATTTTTTTAGTTTTAACTCCTTTTTTATTTAGATAAATAATGTTTTCAGATGCCTCAACTCCAATCACATCTGAAACAGCATATTGAGGATTTGAAATTTTTTTTAATAACCAAATTATATAAAAGTTTTTAACTACTTTTAGAGAAATTAACCAATCAGGAAAAATATCTCTTAATATATAATATACTGGAATTTTTTTTTTAAAATTTATAGCTTTGACCACTATCCACAAAAAAACCGATGGTCCATACCATATAATTAAATCCAGATCTTTTCTTTTATTAAAATAAAAGAAACATTTAACAGCTAAAACAATTGAAGTTGAAATTTCGAAACAAAAACGAAGAATTAAAGATTTATTTCTAAAGCTTGTTAATATATTTGTATTAATAAATTTAATTCTATCAAATTTATATTTTTTTTTAATATCCTCATCTATGATGCCTGAGAATGCGCAAGTAACGTTTATATTTTTATCGACTAACATCTGTGATAAATTATATATCATTCCTGCCGCTGATAATTTTTGAGGTACATAACTATCGCTAATTATACATATATTTTTATAAACTTTAAAAGATTTCAATATTTTTAACCAAACTATTCTGTTTATGAATATTACCTTATTGATAAAAATTCTTAAAGCTCATTTAAATTTAGATTTAACTTAAAGGTTATTTTTTACAATCATACAAACAATTGAAAAAATCCACATAATTATAATTAAATTATTTATATTTTATTATAATTAGCATATAAATATATTTTATAATAATTTAGACTTGATTCCATGAAAACAATTGAATTAACTAAACCGGATGATTGGCATGTCCATTTTAGAGATAATGAAATATTAAAAGCAGTCATTCCTGAAACTACAAGGCATTTTAGCAGAGCAATAGTAATGCCAAACTTATCCCCCCCTATTCTTAATGAGAAAGATGCAATTGAGTATAAAAAAAGAATAGAAAGAGCAATACCCAAAGAAGATAAATTTCTTCCTCTAATGACTTTATATTTGACGGAAAGTACAAACAAAGAAGAACTAAAAAAATCATACGAAACTGGGTCAGTTTTTGCCGCTAAACTTTATCCTGCAGGAGCGACAACAAACTCCGAATCTGGTGTAAAAAACATACTAAACATAATGCCTATACTTGAGACAATGTCTGAAATTGGAATGCCTTTGTTAATTCATGGTGAAGCAACTAATAAAGAAATTGATATTTTTGATAGAGAAAAAGAATTTATAGACAAAACACTGGATGTCATTTGTAGAAAATTACCTGACCTTAAAGTGACCCTTGAACATATAACAACAAAAGACGCTACAATATATGTTAATGAAGGGAATAAAAATTTATCCGCAACAATAACTCCTCATCACTTAACTTTAAATAGAAATGCTATTTTTGTTGGTGGCATAAGACCTCACTACTATTGCTTACCTATATTAAAAAGAGAAACACATAGAAAAGCTTTAGTTAAAGCTGCAATTAGCGGGAATACAAAATATTTTTTAGGCACTGACACTGCACCTCACTTAAATCAGGATAAAGAAAGCGCATGTGGATGCGCAGGTATTTTTAATGCAACATATTGTGTATCAATATTAGCGCAATTATTTGATAATGAAAATGCTTTACCTCAGTTAGAGAATTTTATTAGTAAGAATGGCGCTAAACATTATAATTTAAGCACTAACAAAGAAAAAATCACATTGATTAAATCAAGTCAAAATTTGATCTTCAAAAAATATTTAGATGTTAACGAACAAAAAATTAAAATTTTTGAACCTGATTTTCTTGTTTTTTGGAAGGTTGCTGAGTGATTTATCTAATAAAAGTATAATTTATATTAAATATATTAATTATATTAAGTTTAATCTTTAAAATTTATTATATTTATTTTTTTCAACGTTTTGTAATTTTAATCTTCGATATCCTCCCATTGATTCCAAAAGAAACCAGATACGATTTTTTTCCTCTACACTTTCAACTTTTGCAATCAGATCAGTAAATATCCCTGAAGAAAACTTTATAGAATCACCTTTTTGTAACTTTTCCTTTTGCGTTGGATTACTATTACTTTCATACCTAATTTTAAGTTCTAGAATTAAATCAGACGAAATTTCTGAAGGTTTTTTGTTAAAAGTTAAGATTTTTGAAACACCATAAGTGCTATTTATTTTAGTCCAAGTAATGAAGTGCGGATCAAAACACACAAAGATATATCCAGGGAAAACATAAACGTTCTTAACTACAAATTGATTTTTTTGTCTTTGGGTTATTTCCATCTTAGGAAGAAAAGTTTCAAAGCCTTGTCGTTCCAGATTTTGAGTGGCAATGTGATATGAATTAGGTTTAATTTGAGCTATAAACCATTTTTTGTCTAAGCTTTGATTCATTAATATGTCATAACTTTCTTTTTAGAGTTATTATAAACATTTATAAATAAGTAAAACAAAAATAATATTAGAACTCACAAGTATTTTTAAAACAATAAAATTCTCTTACACTTTAGACAAACTTTCCTTACGTTTACGAATTATGTTATTAACTAAAACAATTGCCGCGCCGATCATTCCACCTAATACGATTGACAAAGCGAGAGTTAGTTTGATATTAGGCGATATTTTTTTCGGCAAAGTAGGCGGATCTAGTTTCATCACTTTTGAACCATTTTCAATGTTAATTATGAATTTGCTGCCTAATTCAAAAACTTTACGCTTATTAGAATCTAGTTCATCATCATCAACTGTTACTTGTATAACTTTAAGTGCCCGTTTTTCCAACATTAGATAATTAGATGTTAGCTTATTGTTGATGAAGTTTACATATTTAAAAAACTCGCTTAGTTGTGACAGTTTGTTGCTTTTAACAACGAGTGCTGACAAGCTACTGTTTTTATCTTCAACAAAGTATACAAATAAGTCATTTTTTTCTTTTGCAAACGTAAAACCATTAACTTCCCGTGTATTTGAAAAATCTTTATAAACGAGTTCAGATTTTTCATTTTCACTCTTCCAAGCATCAAACATAATTTTGGAATAAAACATTCTAATAAAATCATTATTTATACTTTTATCTTTATGATACCACACCTTCATGTCAACTGAAAAATTAATTTTCGATTCATAAATGGGTGTCGTAATGAAAAGAAAGCCACCACTAAGTAAAACTGAAATAGCAACGAAGGCACTAATCAACCATTTACCAAGCCAAAGTGTTTCAAATAATTCAAAAAAATCGATCTCATCATCGTGAGATGGACGAACTTCTAACATTATATTACCCTCATCATTCCATTAACTAAAAAATACGCCAATGCTAAAAACCCAACAAACATTACAGCAATTAATATTATGGCTGCCCAATTATAATCCTATGATTTGGCAAGTTATTTACCGACGTATGAACTTGACAGTTTAAAATTCATAAAAGTTAAATGTATTTTTTGTTTTATTACAATACTGACACACTTTTGTAAACAACTTCTTGCTTACATTCACTGCACTAATGTTATGAATAACCTAGCGAGTCATGCTTACATTCTCCCATATTTTGAACGGTACTGGTAAAACACAGCGCCGCTCATGCCATGGGTGCGGCACAGTTCCTATACTGATAAACCAATTCTCATCTACTTTCAAAACTTGCATAAACAGAGTTTTTCTTATAAAAATTAGATTATCATAGCGACATCTTCTCATTTTTTTAGTCTATGAAAGTTAAGTTCTTTACATTTGCTATATATCTTTCTGGTGCAGCTAGTTGGCACTTGAAATACTTTTCTTGTTTATAAAGATCATCTAAATGAAAAAACTTGATCACAAATTGGAATTGGTGGTATTAGTTTTGAATTCAAGCGTATATTTTTATAGAGGATTATCAAGCTCACCGGTGATGTAACATCTTTTGACGACTGAACCCATGGAGCGATATGCTCGTATCTTATACAAAAAAAGCTCTCTCTGAACGAAATTCATCAAAGAGTTGAGAGCCTGTCAGTTGAGAGTATAAGTGTAGAGGCGAAGGAAAAATTAACTTTGCAGGGTACAGTCATATTAAAAGGGGGGCTATACCGTCTGAACTTTTGGCGAATTTTGATGCTACTATTCTGGAAATTACAACAAAAACTGATCTTTTAAGAGTCGAAATGTCAATGAAATAGAATTTGAAGATTGCAACGTTCAAAAAGGTTCAAAAATAATTTCTTAATTTTTAGTAAGCAGTTAGTCAATATTAAAACGGTGATTTCTATTCGAAAAAATCAAGATGATGACTTTATTGATGTGTTTAATGTGGATTTCAAAACAAAACAATTGAATGCATTCATATATCTTACTGATTGTTTGTTACTAAATGATGGACCATACACCTATGTCAAGGGTAGTCACCTCGATGGGCCACTGCGGCGGCTAAATCAATCAATTTCTCAAGTGATGCCAAACCGTACTAAAACCCTGAAAACATAATGGCTATTCTTGCTAAAAAGGGTTCTATAATAGCCTCAAATCAGGGTGGATGCCATAGAGGGTTTCCTCAAGCAAAAAGTGGCCAAAGGGTTGTTGCTGTATCAAATATAGGGGCTAGTTTAACTTGGCAAGCATACTTTTTACTTGCTCGACAAAGTCAAAAGGCAATAATTTTGACTCGTATTTACAATCGTGTGATTGAGATGCCTATCTAACTCTTTCATAACTTCACTGAGCTTAATTATCTCTGGTCTAGTCTCTACTATTGTCATTACTTTAACTTTATTCACAGGTTCCTAATCTCTCTAAATCATCTTGAATTTCTCTAAGTCCCAACAGAAGATTAGTTAACTCATCTTCATCTAATCTATACGTATTATGTGAGTGATATTCTCCAGCCTGAGTAATCATCTTCTCACCTTCCTCAAAAAACTTATTGTAATTGAGATCTCGGTTATCCGCGGGAATTCTATAATATTCATCCATATCGATAGCCTTGACCATTTCTTCTTTTGTTAGAAGTGTTTCGTAAAGCTTTTCACCATGCCTTGTCCCAATCGTCTTAATTTCATAAATTGGTTTACCTAAAATTTTAGACAATGTTTTCGCAAGCATTTTAATAGTTGCCGCGGGTGCTTTTTGAACAAAAATATCGCCACTTTTACCCTTTTCAAACGCAAATAAAACTAAATCGACCGCCTGATCAAGACTCATCATGAAACGTGTCATTTCCGGGTCTGTTATAGTGATTGGAAGACTATTTCGAATTTGGTTTATAAATAACGGAATTACAGAACCACGGCTCGCCATAACATTTCCATATCTGGTGCAGGCAATGATAGTTCCTGTCTCGCCACGACCTTTTGCCACTACTACCTTTTCCATCATAGCTTTGCTAATACCCATCGCATTAATTGGATAGACAGCTTTATCTGTGCTCAAAGCAATAACTTTTTGGACCCCAGCCCTTATAGCCGCATTCAAAACATTTTCAGTACCAATGACATTTGTTTTTACCGCTTGCATTGGATAGAATTCACAAGACGGAACTTGTTTTAAAGCAGCAGCATGGAAGACATAATCGACACCATTCATTGCATCATCAATCGAGTTAGTGTCTCTAACATCTCCAATATAAAACTTTAATTTAGAATTGTTAAAAAACCTTCTCATGTTGTCTTGCTTTAATTCATCTCTTGAAAATACTCGAATTTCCTTAATATCGGTAGACAAAAATTTCTTCAAAATAGCATTACCAAAAGATCCAGTACCTCCTGTTATTAAAAGTGTCTTATTTTTAAATTTACTCATTTCATTTTCTCCTAATCATTTCTTCTGGGCCACAATTGTGTCTAAAATAATATCTCCATCTTTAACCATACCTGTAACGGTTTTGCAGGGGGAATTAACATCGAATAACTCATAGAAAATAAAATCCATTGCCAAAATATATGATGCCTTTTAAATATCCTATAGATTTTAGGGAGAAGTAAATGCTCGTAGAGATAACTCCTAGGTTAAGACCTCTATTAACTTGCAACCCGTAATACAAAAATAAAAAATAACCAACCATTAAAATTCTATCACTTCCCAAAAGTGATACAAGCACAACTATAGGGACAAATATCCAAAATGCCTCCCAACTATTTTTTGAATAAAAAACAGCAAGACACATAATGCTAAGTATCTTTGCAATATCAAATAATTGAATTTCTTTATGGTAGTCATAGAATTTTTCGATTATGTGAGGCCCTAATTCCGAAAAAAACCAAATCAAAACCCCACAAATTAGTGTAACAAGAGTAATTACGAATACATTCTTTGATATCTTCCCTGATACCAACATTCTTTTGATTTGCTTCACCAGTAAAGAAAACATAAATGCTAAATAGTTAATTGCCATTTGTGCATGTGAAAAAATAGATGTAAGGGATAAAATATAAAAAAGGACTTTTCTGTCCTTAAACAATATCGATAGCATTAAAAAAATAAATCCAAATTTTAAGCGTTCGGCAGAAAAATATAGAACGTTGAAATAGAAGGAAGTTAATATAATCGCAAAAACAATTATTTTCGACGCATTAAACTGTAAAAGAACAGCTGCCGAGACATAAGCAAGAACTCCATTTGATATTGCAATAAACAAATCTTTATCGATCCCGTTTGAGGAAAAAATAAATGAAAAAACGAAATGCACAATCTCTTTGCTGTTTAATCTATGAAAATAAAAAACAGCGGCTTCGTTAAATGACAATTTACCAATCTTCTCATAGATTGCTATATAATTAGCTTGGTCGCCCCCAGTCGCAAACTGCCCAACATATAAGCTATATATAAAAACTAACACACTACAGGTTATCTTAAGCATTACATTTACCAAACTGATATTGACACAAGACATGATTTCAATTTCATATCTAATCTTTCACATATAGATGCAACATTAACCACTGCATTTCAAGATAATCTTCCGCATGGCTCCAATTCCTTTCTGCATCGATATTACCCATATATAAACATGCATGATTACTTTTAATGATATTTCAGACACCCAATGTTATTTTCTAGTCACGAAAGATGCTCCACGCCTATCGGACTCATGATTGAATAAAATTCCATTGCTGGCATACATACCATAACCTTCTCGATAATTAACTGATTCCAGCAAGCTTGTATTTTTGCTACGGCATAGGACCATTTAGGATAAAAGGGGGGATTCTCAGACTCTATAGAATCTTGTATAAAGCCATAAAGCTCTGAAGTTGAGGGCTTGGTAAAAACGGGTTAAACTTGTTCTGCTAATTAAATCAAGCATTCTTAAGTTGCCTATAGCATCTTCATTTTCAGTATGTTCGGGAGAATCAAACAAAACATGGATATAACTTTGGACCGCCAAATTATAAACCCCTTCTGGACTAACCGTGTCTAGCACTCTAAGAATACTTGTGGAATCAGTCATGTCACCATAATTAAGATGAAGTTTGTTTTCATTATCATGAGGATCTTGCGCTAGATGAGAAATTCTACCAGTATCAGATGTAGAGCTTCGATGACAAAAACCATGTACCTAATATCCTTTCTCTTAAAGCAACTCTGTGAAGTAAGAACTGTCTTGGCCTGTAATGGCTGTTATCAATGTTTTTTTCATACCTAATCTCTATTTTTCTTGCTAATTTACCAATCGATTTATCTGGTTTTTACTAAAATAAGTAGAAGTTGGTATTTACTGGACACCCTAAAAATCGATCATTCTAAACTATAATTGCAACTCAAAACTTTAAAGTACTCCCTAAACTTAAATTCTTCTTTGCAAGTATCTTAAATCAAGCTCGCCCATATTGATCATGAAATTGGACTATGTCGTCCTCCGCCAAGTAACTCCCTGACTGCACTTCTATCAGCTCCAGATGCACCTTGCCAAGATTTTCAAGTGCATGCACTTCACCCACATGGATGTATGTGGACTCATTTTCATGAAGCATAAAAGTATTCTCACCCTTGGTAACGTTAGCTACGAAATTAAATTTATAAAATCAATACCAGTAGTTAAATGAACCTGATTTGTTTTATGACCCATAAAAAATTTTACTGCTCTTGCAATAGAAACAGGTGAGTTTGGATCAAAAGATCCCTCTGGGTCAATCAAATCTCTAACATAATCTAATTCAGAAGCAAGGACTGGCAAGTTGAAAGATCTAGCTTCAATAATTGGTATGCCAAAAGACTCAGATATTGAAGGATAAATTAATGCATCAGCTTTTTCATAAAGTTCATTTACCGAGTCAAACTTATAGATATTCTTTATATGAAGTTGATTGGTTAAAATATTTTGATCAATAAAATCATATAATTGAGTATATTTACGACTGTCTATAGTTAATATTAATTGTGGAAAGATACCTTCATCTGCTAACAAGCACCAAGCATAGATTAAATTAATATGATTTTTGTGTGGATCTCCACTGGCAACATACAAGAAACATGAGTCTGATTTTAATTTATTAGTTGTAGCTTTTAGCGAACGTTTATATTCTAATTTAGAAGGATAAAGTGCTGCAACCGTTATTAAATTGATGTCACAAAAGCTACTTAGTAAGACTTTCATACTTGAAGTTTGAACCACAAATTTATCTACTGCATTAATTCTTGATCTAAACCAAAACCTCTCAATAAGTATCCTTAGTTTTACAAAAAATTTGAATCCAGTTAATTTGTGATTACTAACCAAATAACTATTTTGTAAAAAAACAATAACCTTTGCTTTTACAGGAAATAATGGAGGCAAATTTCCAAAACAAAGAATGGTGTCATTAGACGTAGTTACTTTAGATAACCACAGCTCTGAAAGAATTCTTGATTTTACAGTAGGACTTATAAATTTAGTATGTACGTTTTTCCCTAATATAACTTTAGACAAATCAAGTCTAGTATCTAATAAAAATATGGTCTTTTTATCATAAGACGTCTCCAGTAGATGCTTAAGTAATTTAGCGCCACCACCTTGATGAACATTAATAGCATTAATGTATAAAACACTTGATTCTATATTATACAATATCTTCATATTAAAGCCTGTTTTTTCTTAATTAATAATATACTGCCAGACAGTGCATAGCATATTTCTCGTTCACAAATTTATTTAAACGTATAAATGGGATGTTATTACTGAATTTTGATACTTTTTTCAATGTTTTAAAAAAAGTTTCTAACATCTTGTGGAGCCCAACGATTCCTCGATGACATGACACATATATTTTAGACGTTCTATTCATACTTAATTTCGTCCATACCCATCATCAATACGAACAATATCATCCTCACCAAGATAATCACCTGACTGAACCTCAATAATTTCAAGGGGATCAGTTGATAGATTGGATAGTCGATGTTTTTCACCCAACGGGATGAATGTGGATTCATTTTCTTTTAGGGTGATTACCCGATTACCACAGGTCACCTCAGCAGTTCCCTTAACTACCACCCAATGCTCAGCCCTTTTTGCATGTGTTTGAAGACTTAAACTTGCGCCAGGATTAACCTGAATACGTTTGACCTTAAATCGATCGCCGAAGTCAACCGTGTCATACCAGCCCCATGGACAAGATACTTTGCGGTGAAGCACGTGCTCTTCACGGTCTTGGTCCGATAACTGGCTTACAATCTTCTTTACGTGTTGGCTTTGACTTCTATCTGCCACCATCACCGCATCAGCGGTTTCAATAATCACTAGATTATTAACACCAACTGCACAGACAAAGCGATGGCTAGAATGAATTAAATTGTTTTCAGAGGCTTCTACCATTGCATCACCTTGAATCAAGTTGCCGTTCTGATCTTTCTCACCGACCTGCCAGACAGCATCCCAGGCACCTAAGTCGTTCCAACCGGCATTCAGGGGTATAACCCTAATTTCAAATTCAGAGCCTGGACATTTATCTATCACAGCATAGTCAACGGAATCGCTTGGGATCTCGAAAAATAATTGATGATTCGGCCTGATAAAATGCTTATCAAGTTTGGATTGGTTATAAGCATTTTCTGTTGAAATCAGAATGTCTTTCCTGAAAGTGTTAAGCGCCTTAATCCAGATGCTCGCACGAACGACAAACATACCTCCATTCCAACTATAGTCCCCACTATCAAGATAAGCTCTCGCAGTCTCAAGGTCTGGCTTTTCGACAAATTTAGCAACATTAAAGTCACCTAAGTTAGAAGCAGCACCAGATTGCTTAATGTATCCAAAACCAGTTTCCGGGCCTGTTGGTTTAATCCCCAAGATCGCAATTGCCCCAGAATCCGCAACCTTAACAGCGCTCTGAATGGCACCAATAAAGGCTTCTGTATTCTGCACAGTCTGATCAGCAGGTGTTACAACCAAGATCGGATCATCACCATTTTTTAATGCCTGCAAGGCAGCAAGCGTCAGGGCTGGTGCCGTATTCTTACCTTCAGGCTCCAATAGTAATTTTGCAGAAACAGATGAGGTTTCTCTTAATTGCTCCAGTGCAATAAATCGATACTCCTCACCCGTAACCACAAGAGTTTCACCGACCGAAATATCGTTAGAAGCAATACCATTTACCCGATCAACAGCTTGCTGAAACAAGCTAGTTTTGCCCGATAACACAAGAAATTGCTTAGGAAATCCTGTGCGTGAAAGTGGCCAGAGCCTAGTCCCCGAACCGCCACATAAGATCACGGGTGTTACATTTAACTGCCTCATTTAAGGGACTCCTTCCACTTGAGGAGCTCCTCCGCCTTTTCGGCCAGTGATTTAAGGCAGTAACCAACCTTGCCCAAGCTTAAACTCGACTTCCTTGATTTTGTATAAATCACACACCACCTTCTCATCACAATCCTCTATATAATGTTCGCGCTAATACCATTTATCACTCTCCAAATATCAGCAATCAATATCTTTTGATTCTTGATCAAAACTCCAAATCTTATATTGAGAATACAGTGACCTGTTATTAGTAATCAAAATAACCATATTGTAAATCATTTGATCATAAGATGGTATTTTATAATCCATTAACAATCGGGTATCAATAAAGGTTTTATTTACATCTTTCCCGTTGAATGGCTTAATGTTGATGTCTTTTTTCGTATACTTTTGGAACAACTGAAGAAGATCATGCTTACTGATTGATGAATTATTAGTCACATGATACAAGCCAGTTACATGATGATCAATAGACCACTTAACAGCTTTTGCAAGCTCTGTTGAGGTAACTCCTGACCAAATAGATTTTGTGTAGCCAGGAATTTCACCCGACTGACGCATGAACCAATGAAATAACTCTTCTCCTTCATTGTTTAACTGAGGCCCTACAACAGAAGTTCTTAATGTAAGATGCTTGTCGCTAATAATCTCTCCAAGCCCTTTAGTTTTAGCATATACACCTCTTCCATCTTTTTCATCCATTTCAATATATGGCTCTTTCTTGTCACCTGAAAAAACACAATCCGTTGATATGTGAATTAGTTTTGCATTAATTTTATCTGCCAGTCTAGTTAATCTATGGGGCATATATGAATTAAGAAAAATTGAGTTTTCAGGATCTGAATTCGATTCCTTAATTAAAACACCTATACAGTTAACAATATACTGTGGCCTAACACTTGTTATTTTATCAATGAAATTTTTTTCATCTCTAGCATTTAATAAAATCGTATCATTTTGAATTTTATTTTGATACGAGATATTGTGCATCTCATAATTATCACTATCCTTTAAATAATTATAAACTTGATGACCTATCAAACCCGCAGAGCCAAGAACAAGCACCTTATCTTTCAAAACTATACCTCTTTATACCAGACTGTTCTATTTACATAATCAACATACGACAAAATAATTCTTAAAATCTTTTTAGAGACATTATCAACTTCATAGTCTTTAACAGGCTTTATCACTCTAATATCTTGTGAATTATGAGCTGTTGCAACTTCAACTGCATCAATAACTCTAGCCTTATTTAATCCTGACATAATTACTGTAGTTTCATCCATACCTTCTGGTCTTTCGTGTGCTTGACGTATTGTGACAGCAGGTAAATTCAATATTGATCCCTCTTCAGCGATAGTGCCACTATCTGAAATCACACAAAATGCATTCATTTGTAAATTGTTATATTCATGAAAACCATAAGGCTTGGAGAATCTAATTAAAGGGTTTTCATTTTGGTAATTAATATCTTCTAGTTTTTTTCTAGTTCTTGGGTGTGTAGAAATAATAATCGGCAACTTGTATTTTTTAGTTAGCTCATCTATTGATTCCAAAAAATCACTAAAATTTTTAGGAGAGTCAACATTTTCTTCCCTGTGAATACTCATCACAATATACCCTTTTAGGATTAACTCTTCTCTTTCTAGAATGTCACTAGATTTTATCTTTTCCATATTGGCATTTAACACCTCTGCCATTGGTGAGCCCGTTTTAATAATTGTTTCAGGTTTAATGCCTTCAGCAATGAGGTAATCTCTCGCCTGCTCTGAAAGGGGTAAGTTGATATCACTCAAATGATCTACAATTTTTCTATTAACCTCTTCTGGCACTCTTTGATCAAAACATCTATTACCCGCCTCCATATGGAAAATTGGTATCTTCCTTTTTTTCGCAGGTATAACACTTAAACAACTATTGGTATCACCATAGATTAATAAAGCGTCTGGCTGTATTTCATCATAAACCTTATCAACCTTTGCAATAATATCACCAATAGTTTCTGATGGCGTACCTTTAACGGCTTCCAGAAAAATATCAGGCTTTCTGATATCCAACTGATCAAAAAATAATTCATTCAATTCATAATCATAATTCTGACCTGTATGTACAATTATATGATCTACGTGTTGATCTAGCTCCTTCATTACTTGACTTAGCTTAATAATCTCTGGCCTAGTGCCAACAATGGTCATAACCTTCAATTTATTCACTTTTCTGAAACTCATTTAAATTATCCTAAATTTTTGTAAAATTATAGAGCAATTCTGTTAATTCCTCTTTATTTAATCTATCGACATTGTAAGAGTGGTGTTGATGTGCCTAAAACCTGTAACTATGTTATTAACAGAATTAATTATCTCATTCTAACAACACCTTTACTCGTTTAACAATAGCTGTTGCATCCATTTGATAATGGGCTTTAAGGTAATCCTGAGAGCCTACGATAGATGAATACTGATTATCAAGCCCAATACGCAAAAATTTCTTTGGTATAAAGCCACTATCCATACAAACCTCAGCTATCGCACTACCTAGCCCTCCATCAATATTATTCTCTTCAATAGTCACTATACCGCCCGTCTCATTCACCGCAGCAATAATCGCATCTTTATCAATCGGCTTAATACTGTACATACTCACTACACCTGCATCAATACCGAGCTCTTGTAATAATTCAGCTGCTTGAATAGCATCTCTTAATATTCCACCTGTAGCAAATAGTGCCACATCTGCACCCTCTCTATATCTGATTGAACGGCCCAAAGAAAATAAGGGTGTACTATTTCCATCAGCAACTGTCTTATCTAAGCGTAAATAGCCTACACCATCACTTTTAACTAAAGCCTCAATTGCTTCGGCAGCCTCCCATGCCGTGCCAGGGGCTACTAAGCTCATTGCAGGTAGTGCTCTAAGAATAGCAATATCTTCAGTTGCATGATGTGACATACCTAAAGAGCCATAACTAAATCCACCGCCTGATGCGACAATGGTGATATTTAAATTGTGATAGCATCCATCATTACGAATCTGCTCTAAACATCTTAGTGTTGGAAAGTTAGCAATTGAGTAAGTAATTACTTTCTTACCTTCAAGAGCGAGACCTGCCGCTAAACCTGTCATATTTTGTTCCGCAACACCTACATTGAAATATTGACCAGGAAACTTAGACTCAAATTTTTCAAACACACCAAAACCCAAATCTCCAGTTAGTAAAACTAAATCTTTATCTGCTGCTGCTAATTCTGTCAGCTTATTTATAAATGCATCACGCATTGTCAAGCTCCCTCATTGCAGCTTCATACTCTTCACCTTGAGGGTTTCGATAATGCCAAAGCACCTGATTTTCCATAAAAGATATACCTTTGCCTTTAGTTGTGTTAGCCACAACACACAAAGGTTTACCCGTTATTTTGGAATTACATGCATTGACTAACTGCTCGTGATCATGTCCATCAACATCCACTACATTCCAACCAAAAGCCTGCCACTTATCCACAAAAGGCTCCAGCCCCAAAGTATCTTCTGTTGAATGAATACTCTGTAATTTGTTACGATCAATGATTGTCACCAAGTTGTCTAGCTTATGATGTGGAGCGAATAAAGCCGCTTCCCAATTAGATCCTTCATCACACTCTCCATCACTCATCAACACATAAACGTTATGTTTATCTTTATTAATCTTAGCAGCAAGCGCCATGCCAGCTGCAACAGGTAGGCCATGTCCTAAAGATCCTGTAGAAAACTCTACGCCAGGTATACCTATATGCGAGACATGCCCTGATAAATCAGAACCATCTTGATAATGTGTTTTAAGTTTGTCTACGTTCATAAAGCCAGACTCAGCCAATACGGCATACAAACCAGCTCCAGCGTGGCCTTTACTCAAAATGAATCTGTCTCTACCTGGCCATTTTGGTTCATCTGCATTATAACTCATTACCGAACCATATAATACGGCTAAGATATCAGCGATAGAGAGTATAGATCCAATATGTGAGCTTCTACCAGTATTCGTCATATTGATAGCATGCTTTCTAATTTTAAAAGCGAGTTGTTTGAGGCTATGAGATTTAATCATAATAACTAATTAGCATTTATTCTACAACCGCATAACCGACATATGGGTCAAAAGGTAAGCGTTCAATACGTAGTTTTTTTTCTTTACAAAATTCAATCATTGCTAGTGTTTCACCTGGCCATAGTGGATTATCAAGCTCATCGAAAGCAATCACTGAACCTTTTGGCATTCTAGGGTAAAAATGATTTAATGCAGTCTTGGTAGGTTCATAAAGATCAAAATCTAAAAAAAGCAAACTAACTACTAAGTGCGGTTTATCTTCAATAAACTTTGGAATGGTTTTAGTGGCATCACCTTTAATCAGTTCAATCTTTGGCACATGCCCTAAAAATCTTGTACTATCATTAATATCAGCTAATGCATATATTTCTTCAAATGTATCTGCAGCTAAATCACCCTTCTTTACGTGTTCACTGGTGCATGAGTGGTCCTTCTCTGAGATGTTAGGAAATCCCTCGAAAGTGTCAAAACCATAAACTCTACGAGTTAGATTTACTGGTTCTAAAATAGCAGAAAGTTTTGCCCAGGATATAATACCGTTACCTTGATTAACGCCACACTCTATAATTGAACCCTTTACATCTAATATCTTTTTAAAAATTTCATATAGAACTAGAAATCTAGTTAAGTTCTGTCGTCTGACATATTTAGGAAAGTTCTCCATCTTCTCATCCCAGCTGCACGTATTACTCTCAAACCATTTTTTATTAAGAGATGCTTCTATCGATTCCGCTTCAGTTCTGAGACCACCTGATATTTTAGTATAACTTTTTTTCATAAAAAAACCTTAATTATTAATTGTTTTAGAATTATAAAATTGATTATTAGAGTTTAAGAAAATACGCTCCACCTCGTTCATCAAGTTCTATGTTAACACTGATCTTTCTAGAATCTAAAAAATCGTGTGTTGCTTTTTTACAACTCGGTACTGATACATAGTCATCCATAATCACAACCCCCCCTTTCGAGACATTGTCCCATAAATTTTCAAGACAACACATGGTAGAATCATACCAGTCGCCGTCTAATCTCAAAACAGAAATATCACCAATCTTATCTTTTTCATTAGAAAGAGTGTCTTGGAAAAGACCCTTCACTAAAGTAAATTTTTCCCTTGGAAGCTTTAAATTTGAAAAGAGTAGACCTTGAACCTCTTCTATAGTTCCCAAACAATAGCCTTCAGAAACTCGACCAGCATGTTTGTCATCACTTTCATAAACTGGCTCAACATAATCGTCTTTATCAGATGGAGGTGGTAAACCCTCAAAGGTATCAAATAACCAGTAATGTCTTTTTCCATTATAATATTCTGACGTTAGAGCCATCATGGCTGAAGACCCACCGCGCGCAACACCACATTCAACAATAGCACCATTAATATTTTCCTTCTCTACCTTGACCACACTATCATATGTAACATACATACCTGAACGACCAACCATAGTATAGGGCTTTATTTTCCTCATAATTTGCATTTGCATAATTTTTTCTTCGTTTGCAGTTAACAACGCTAACATATTACCTATTCCAAAATGCATTTTATCTTTAAAATCTACCCATTTTAAATACACCGACCATGCAATGCTATAAGCTCTCTTAAAACCTTGTTCAGATAAAAATATTTTCAATATTGCTTGTGATCTTTTAAACACTGAGTCTCCTTACGTAATTGCTAGTTATGATACTCAGAAACTGAATTCAATCTCTGTAATTGTTCTTGTGTTAATTGCCACCCAAAAGTACCCATAACTCTCTCAATATCAGAAGGACGTTTTACTCCCAATAAAACAGTTGTGTTAGATTGTATATTATCTAAAATCCAACGGATTGCAATCTGTGGCAAAGGTTTACCATTCTCTTCACTTATAACTTTCATTATTTTAACAATCTCTAGATTGTGTAAAAACTTATTACCATGAAAATTCTTATACTCTAACCTACTTCTCCTGTCAGTATCTGGAAAAACAGAATCTTTACCATAAATACCTGAAAGTATACCTTCACCTAAACTACCCCATGAAAAAAAAGTTAAATTGTGTTCGTTTATTAAAGAGCGGATTTTAGTTTCATGCTCTCTACAACAAAGACTATACTCTGTAGAAAAGCTAACTAGATTTGGAGGTAAAGACATAGTAAGAGTGTGAATGTTGGTAATACCATATGAGAGTATTTTTCCTTCTTCGCATTTTTTCTCTAAAACTTCAAATAACTCCTCTAAAGGAATTTTTTTATCATGATAATGAACTTGATACAAATCTAAATAATCAGTATTTAATCGTTTTAATGAAGCTTCCAGTGCTTCATCAATCCATAAAGGCGAATTATCATAAAATGTGTTTCCTTGCGAATCCTTTCGAACTCCGAACTTCGAAGCAATCTTTGCTTGAGAACGTTTACCTCCCAGAGCTTTTCCAAGTATTCTTTCTGAAGTGCCTAGTCCGTAAATATCAGCAGTATCAAACAATGTTACGCCTCTTTCAAGAGCAATATGAACCGCTTGGATTAATTCTGATTCACTGACATCGCCATAATCATATAAACCCATAGGGCCACACCCAAAGCCCAATGCAGATAATTCTGCTGTTCCATTTTTTAATTTACAATAATCCATGACTCAATACTATAAAGTTAAATACTTTGTAGAAAGATATAAATCCTGATATTTGCTACCAGCCTCCTCCAAAGACATTTCCTTCCTAATTTTTATTGCCGCATTGTTTGTACGATTTTTGGCTAGTTCTAAATTTCCAATGACATTGTACAATCTTTGAGACAATTGCTCGGTATTGTTGTATTGTACCATTTCACCTGCATCAAACAACTCCACCAGCTCTCCTGAGCCAGTATTTTCAGTGACAATCACAGGGGTTCCCAATAACACCGCATCAAAAGGTACGCGTGGCCCCTGCTCTTGCCAAGAGCTTTGTACCAAAACACTAGCATCCATTATCGCAGAGAGTTTATCATCGCCTGCTAAAAATCCAGGAAAAACAACTAAATCTTGCAATTGACATTCCTTTACTAAATTTACTAATGATGTTTTATACCCAGTTCCTCCATCTTCACCCACAAGATATAACTTTGAATTGGGTGACTTTAATACAAATTTTGCAAATGATTTGATCAAAAACTCTAGCCCCTTAATTGGGACCAATCTACCTACAAACAACACAATATTTGTTTCAAATGAAAGTCCTTGTGCTTTCCTAAATACCCCCTTCTTAGGTAAGTTGGTAAACCCTTCTAAATCAAATGACGGATAAAAAACTCTTAAACTGTGGTCAGATAAATCAGGAACTATATTTTTGTATTCTTCGAGACCTTTTTTGCATACTGCCAATAAAAAAGCGCTCTCTTTCAAAATTTTCTTACCAAAGAAATAATCATACATTTTTTTCAAAAAAACTTTTCGCAGTCCATAAGGTGCGGAGCCATGCGCATCCATTACATAAGGAATATTATATTTTCTACAATAATAATATAAAACTAGGTTTTGAAATGTTCTGTACCCATGCATATGAACCACATCATATTGTTGTAAATTATTTCTACACCATAGAATAAGCCCTGGCATTATTGAAAAGCCTTGTTTATGTAGGTATGTTTTTTCAACATGAAAATCAACACCATCCAGTTTATTGGCCAACACCTGATCAAACGCATAACTACCCGATAATACTGTTGGTTTTATTCCAGCCTTAGCCTGCCCCTTGCAAATCTGATATATAAATTCAGGTGTACCTCCACCTATTTCTATAGAGAATAAAATAAAACTATGTAATATCTTCATAATAACTTTGTACTTTTTTTGCCACTATTCTTTAAATAAAATTAGAAGTTTGTATATTAATGGGCTACACAAGCTACTTAACAAAACTCCACCAAGCGTATTTAGTTAACATTCTTCGAGTTTCTGAAAGCGCCGCGATCACAACAGTTTTTAGTGCTATGCCTCTTAATTTGTATAGTCCAAAAAGTTCAAGTCTTGCAATGGCCTTATTTATTAAGTAACGTGCAACAATTGACTTCTCGCATTCGCTCAATAAATCAAGATTTATATGTTTTATTACATCTGACAAATATTGCTGATGTTCTACTCTGAACCTTTTTAAAACGCCTCTGTTATATCTACGTGCTCCAACTGCGTGGATAGTTGATAAAGATACATCCAGAACTCGATATTGAATTACAATATCATCTACATTACCAAACTTTGCTCCCGCAGAAAACATTCTAGTCCACATATCAAAATCTTCATAATTTCCTTTATATTCCAAAGAGTAATCAATCAAAAAACTTTTTCTAAGCATGACACTAGAATGTGCGGAATATCTCATAAACATCATTGAAAGTCCACACAAATCATGGCTTCTTGGCATGATTCCTATGCCGTTAATTTTTCCATCACTGTCTATTAATAAAGAGTGTCCTCCACAAATATCCAATTCAAGATTCTGCATATGACTTATTTGCTTTTCAAACCTTATTGGAAGGCTAATATCATTGGCATCCATTCTGGCTATATATTTTCCTTTTGCTTCTTTGATGCCTTTATTTAAAGCGCCAGATATTCCTTCCCTATCTCCATTTATCAAGATAATTCTTGCATCTTGCTCTTGGAATTCTTGAATTATAGAGAGTGTCCCATCAGTAGATTCATCATAGACAATTAGAAATTCAAAATCATTATAAGTTTGATTTAAAATTGACTCCATAGCTTCTTTTATAAACAATTCACCATTATAAACTGGCATAACAACAGAGATTTCAGGATTTCTGTTCATTTTCTTCATTTAAACAAACAAATCCTCACCGCAAAGACTTTTCATTACCATATGTCCAAATACAGTCTGCGCATCTTCGCAGAGTTGCATGTCATTAGAACGTATCCACACAGAATTTTTAGATACTTGCTTTAACCTGCCGCCATCATATCCACAAATTGTCAAAGTATTCACCTTCATTTCATTTGCCACATTTGTAGCCTTAACAACATTTTCTGAATTTCCACTACCACTTAGTGTAATTAACAAATCACCCTCATTTAGTAAATTTTTTACCTGCTCTGAGAACACTTCACTATAAGAAAGATCATTTGAGTAAGCTGTAATCAAACCAACATTATCTGAAAGGCAAATGCCATTGAATTTCAACCCAGTATGAGCGTAAACCATCTTATTCCAGTCAGTAATATAATGTGATGCTGCTACAGCACTACCTCCATTACCGCACACAGCTACTCTCTTTTCTTTCTCGATAGTTTCATTGATTAAACTAATCGCATTTTCAACTTCTTGGTGATCCAAATTTTCAATAACCAAATTGTGCTGTTTAATGTAATTTTCAATAGTAAATTCCATAAGTCTATTCCTTCATTTGGTCTGAAAATACAATTTTACTACCACAATTATCAAAAGAGAAAGGCACTCTCTGCAAATCTTTCATCGCTTTTATAATATCGGTATGTTTTTCTTTTGGTGCAAAAAACATTATAAAACCCCCATTGCCTGCACCCAATAGTTTGCCCCCTGTTGCGCCTGCCAGTATTCCTTTACTATACCAGCTATCAATTTGGGAATCGCTTATACCTAATGTCATTTGACGTTTTAATTGCCAATTTTTGTCCAGTAATTCTCCCAAAGACTCAATATCATCATTTTCAAGTAAGCTTCTCATTTCATAAGCCAGAGAAACCATATTTGACATCAACTTTATTTTATCAGCTTGCTTCATATTATTTGACTGCTTACTTAACAAAGTAGATGCAATGCGGGTTCGTCCCGTATAGAAAACAATAATTGAATCTTCCATTTTTTTAATTGTTTTAGGTTTGCAAATGACTGGACTTACTACTACCGAGTCATCTTCGTTAAACTCAATCAAGTTCAACCCACCAAACGCTGCGGCATATTGATCTTGTTTACCTATTATGTCGCCGCACAGATCAATTTCTATATGGCTTGATAATCTACCTAACTCATCTTTAGATATAGATTTACCTTTATACGCATATAATGCGTGTAATAATGCAACTGTGTAAGAACTTGACGAGCCTAGTCCAGAACCGTGAGAAGGGATGTCTGATATTGATGTAATTTCAATCCCTCCTTGAATATCAAGCAATTCTAAAGTATTACGAACAATAGGGTGTTTAATTTGTTGTACATTGCTCTCATTTTCAGTCATTGAATAGCTCAGTCTAATATCATTATCAAATTTTTGATTAACTGTGACATACATATACTTGTCAATAGATGTTGACAAGACCGCCCCACCCTTTTGCTTATAGTAAGAAGGTAAATCACTACCACCACCTACAAAGCTCATTCTTAATGGCGTTCTACTGACAATCATATTGTTCAATTTCCTTTAATATCAACTTAACTGCCTCACTTAAATCTTTTGCAACTAAGTCTGGAATTACTTTATAACTACAATCTTTGCCAGCATGCCCTGTTAGAACTAAAACACTTTTCATTCCTGCATTTTGCGCAGCAAATATGTCTCTAGTACTATCACCTATAACCCACGATTTTTCTAAAACAATATTCAAATCCTTCTTTGCCTTTATAAACAGGCCAATTTTGGGCTTTCTGCAGTCGCAGTCAAACTTTAACTCTTCAATCTCGCCCTCAAAACCAGTATCTGTATGATGGGGGCAATAATACAATCGATCAAGGTAAGCGCCGTGCCTACCAAGTAATGTGTCCATTTTATTATGAATTACTTTTAGCTCAGTCTCTTTTAATTCACCTCTTGCAATTACAGGTTGATTGGTAACAACAATGGCTAAAATACCTGCCATGTTGATTTGACGAATTGCCTTGCCTACACCATCAATAAGTTCAAACTGTTCTTGGCATGATAAATGGTTCACTTCTTTATTAATAGTGCCATCTCTATCCAGAAAAATTGCCATTTTAGGCGTTTGTTGTTTTAACGATTTAACCCTCCCAGAATTAATATCATTTTCTACTTTAAATAAGCGTTCAGGTGTACCCATATCTTTAATATATTCTGTAGATATATATCCATATAATTTCTTTTTAGATTCCAACATAAGAGGGAACAAATCTTTTGCAATATCAGGTCTATCAGATATAAGATCAAATCTTTGTAAAGCGTCCTTATTAAATATATAAACAGCGGCATTCACCAAGTTTTGTTTCCATTGAGTATCATGAGGGTATGTATGAATTTTTTTAACCTCAAAATTAGAATTAACCTCAACCAAATCTGAATCGTACGGATGATCATTGGGATGCAAAAAAATGGATGCATCACCTGCTTTGTTTTGATGGAATAGCCGAAAAGAATTAAAATCAATATCAAAAAATGTATCACCATAAACAACTAAAAACTGTTCATCTAATTCGGGTAATGCATCTAATAAGGCACCTGCGGTTCCTCTAAGTGTATCTTCAACAATACATTGGATTGTTGCACCATATTTACTACCATTACCAAAATAATTTTCAATAACTTCTTTCTTGTATGAGACCAATAATTTAATATCAGTGATATCATACTTAACACACTGTTCAATCAAGTGTTTTAACAACGGCTTGCCTAGCACAGGAACCATAGGCTTAGGCAAATTACCAGATACTTCTTTAAGTCTTGTACCTTTGCCACCAGCAAGGATAACTGCTTGCTTCATCTCCTCCTATGTACCTTCTTGTGATGCAATTTCTCTCACGGCCCTTTGTACAGCTTCCAATGAAGACATCTTTGGAGACCAGCCCAAATCTTTTAACTTATCAACTGAATAGTAAAAACTAGGTACATCACCAACCCAACCTCTGTCAGTTGTCTGATAGTTGATTTTTGCATCTGGAGAAATAACTTTAGTAGTTTCTTCTGCAATCTGTCTAACAAACACACCATTGTCCATTGCGCCAATATTATAATAATTCATACCATTATTAGTATTATTATTAATAAACAGCATTGCCTCTATTAGTTCACTCACGTGCAAATATGTCTTTTTCTGAGTGCCATTACCCAATACTTCCAATTTAGTCATATCCTTTTTAAGCTTATTTATAAAATCTAAGATAACACCATGAGTTGCAGGCACACCTACAACATTTGGAAATCTATAAATACATACCTTGTCTAAAAAAGACTCTAATGAAGCACTAATTAATGCTTCAGATGATAATTTCATTGCACCATAATTAGAAATTGGCATTAATGGTCCAATATCCTCATGTAGTCTATTTTTATTAAATCCATAAACTGCAGAACTAGATGCAAAATAAAGTTTTTTAGTTTCAATTGCTTTCATAATCTTTAGAGTTGATACAGTTGACATAAAAGTGTCACCCAAATCAACATTTACATCCTCCACACCAGCTGAAATATTTGAGTTGGCTGCGAAATGCCAAACCTCTTCTATATTCGTGCCTTGCAGTATTTCCAATACTTTTTCAATATTATTAATATCTATTTGATGAAATTCAACTTTGGTAGTATCGATATATTTAGTAGAACCTAACGACAACTTATCAATAACGATTATATCGGTATTATGTTGCAACATTTCTTTTACTAAAACACTGCCAATAAAACCTGCACCACCTATTATTAGAACTTTCATAATTTTAAATCACCAGTTTAATTTGTATATATTACCCTTAAAAGGGTCGTCCATATCAGTACTTCGGTATTCTACATTTGGTAAATATGGAGTTATTTTTCTTAAGTCTCCACAATCATAGGATAAGTTGGACAAATCAACTGGATGACCTGAAGCTTTTTTTACAATAACAGTAATGTTATAGCCATATTGCAACACACTGGCGCCACTACAATCAAAACCTGCCAATACCAAATTGTATAGTAAAATACCCGCATTCCAGTTAGTTAAATGACCACCGATAACACGACTCTCCCCAGGAGGAACTGTAATTGCTAAGACCCCTTGGTCTTCCAGCAAATAAAATATTCGAACCAAAAATGAATTGACATTTAACTGATGTTCAAGGACATGTGAGCACCAAACTGCATCAAATTTTTCTTCAGTTTCCCAAGTGTTGAAATCCGCAACCACTACTGAAATTTTATTTTTATTCTCTTCGAAATATATGGAGTCTCCATAGTCAATAGAGGTAACATTTTTATTATTTTTAACAAAAATATTAGAATGTAATCCTTCCCCGCATCCTATATCAAGAATTGTATCAAACACATAGTCATCTAAAAGTTTTTGCATACCGTGGGAGCCTAGCTGTAGATTAGCATACTCATCTCTCAAAAGTGGGGTATAACTGGATTCTCTTGGTTTATCAGACGCTATTTTTCTTAGGAATATCCTAAGTAACTCAAATAACGATTCTTCTTTAAAACGCTTAAACCACCCTTTTATTCTATTCATGGTCTTACTCATATAAATATTTTACTTTTTTAGCTAAAATAATATTATTTAAATAAATATAGTTATATATTAGGAGAATTTTTGACAATATCAAACCCATAATATTAAAGGGAAATATTAATAAAAAAACAATCAACTGAAAAGGGTATTTCCATTTAAACGTTCTGAAGATATAATTACTTATGGTTTGAAATACTACTTCTATACCGTTGCCACATTTTACTAACATAAACACCTCAAAACCATTTTGTTCTAAAATATATTTTCATTAATATTCTAGGTATCATTTTTTTTATTTACCTTAGTGCTAAATATCTGATTTATTAACCTAGTTATATTCATAAACCAAATAATCGACCAATAATTGAACATCATTTAGAGATGATTGCTTAAGCTCAAAAAAATACTTTTCAGTAATTTCATTAAAGTCTGAATAGTCTGGAACAAAACCACCTTCTATCTGCTGTATGGCTTTTTTGCATTGCACTAATGATGTTACTTTAAAAACATCTTTGCATAATCCAAATGGAGTGCTTTGATGTCCAAATAATATTAATGATTTATTGAGAGATAAAGCTTCTGCGGCAATACTGCCATTAATGGTAGATATTGCTTCTGCAGACTTAATAATATCTTGGCTTTTAGCTCTAGATTTTAAAAATTGAACATTGTCAAAGTTTAAGATTTCTTTATAAAACTCCTTTGTTCGATATTTATGAATTGAAGTAAGAAAATACCACCACCCCGGCTCATAAAACTTAAATTGATCTGGATGCTCTTTCACATATAAAACCCAACCTGGTGGCAAACTTTGAGATAATTGTTTGATGATAGATATTTGGTTACTAAACCTTGCCCTTGCAATAGTAGTGGCTTCAGGATCAAAATGTAGAGCATAAAAGATATACTTTTTTGATGTGTCAATTTCAACTGAAATAGAATCATAAAACCTCATCATTTTTCTTACATAGAGTATATTTTTCAATACTTGAACTGGGTGACTATTAAGACCGTGATGGCGTATTGGCTTACAACGAATAATATACACCAACATATGCGCTAACTCGGATGTATATGGAGGTAGAAAAGACTTTACCATCTCTTTAATGCTTTTCCGCTTTTTCTCAAAGAGTGCACTCATTTTATCCAAATAGAATAAATAATTGTCTACTTCCACTGATTTTAAGCCGAGTTTGCAAATTTCTAAAGGAATTCGTTTATTTAAGTTGTAATCTAATACTGATCGGATAAGCACTATTTTATCTTTTACGTATCTCATCATGTGATTTTCAATAATATACCCTGAAACGCCATAAGACTTGGCTACATCTAATGCCAAATTGTCGTAATTGGCACCATGTACAAAACCATCAACTACAACGGCAGAAATATTATTTGTAGTAAACACTCTTATCCAAAAAAACAAAGCATTGAAATAATAATATTGTTTTAAATTAGAATCGGTTGACCATCGATCCTGATCGTGCTCTGAATTTAATTGAGAAGCTTTAAATTGTTCTATAATTTTATAGTCTATATCACTAACTTTTCGAGCTGTAAAATCGTTAAATTCTGATCTTGTAATAATATTTTTAACGCCATACAAATTTTTAATTTCTACCAACTTCATATCATCAGCATCAGTAATTAAAAATTCAATATCAACTTTTTTTGACTTGCAGATGGATTGAATCAATGTCAGCTCTAGATCAATCAAAATTATATTTTTTTTCATTAAAATTATTTATTTCTATTTAAATACTTAGAGAAATCATAGTGAGATATATTATATCAAATACTTCCTGTAATATTAGTTAAATATTACTTTATTATTGTTCTAATGCTATACAACTTTCAGCTTTCTTTAGATCATCTTTTGTATCTATATCCAAATTACTATCCCCATGCATTACATAAGAAATAGTTTTATCAGTATAAAAACTATTATTCTTTAAAAAATCACTAACTTTAACAATATAAATAGCACCATTACTCATATATGTTTTAGGTAAATCTTGTCTCCTCATAAATGGGTATTTGTTATTTGAAAGTCCTTCCAAGAAACCCTTTTCATTTTCTTTAAAAGCTTTTAAAATTTTATTATCAGTTTCACATACACTGACGAGTGCTGTTACATTTTCTCTAAATAGCTTTTCAAAAGAATTATCTATATCTTCAGTTTTACGCAGTGGAGAGGTTGGCTGAAGCAACACTATAAAATTAAATTTTTCTTCTATGCTTTCTAAAGCATGGGCGACCACACTCTCACTAGACGCTGTATCATTTGCGAGCAAACCGGGTCTTTTCAAAAAATCTGCACCATATTCTTTAGCAATCTTAAGTATCTCCTTGCTATCACTACTAACAACAGTCTTGGTGATATATTTTGAATTTAAACTAGCTTCAATAGTCCAAGCAATAAGGGGTCTTCCTCCTAATTCAGCCATATTTTTTTGTGGTAGTCTTTTTGACCCAGCACGAGCAGGAATTAAAGATAGAATTTTTTTAGTCATCAGTACCCGTATTAGAGGATGTATGCCTCAATTTCCAAATACCATCAATTTTTTTCCAAATATGTGGGCTCCTGTGTTTATCTACAACTTTCCAAAACTCATTCTCACTAGTATCTATATATTCTAAAAACTCCTTAAAATACATACTAGGGAATTCTGTGTCATACTTCTCAACTAAGTAACAAGCTTCTTCTCTTGTAATCTTGTCATTACGAACCTCTTGCGCCGCATCGTAAGTACATCTACCTATTCCAAATTTAATTAAAGTTGTAAAATAATGAAATGGATCAATCTTATCATCAATACTGCTATATTTTGAGTATGTTCCTTCTGTTCTTAATGGATTTGCTTGAAAGCCTGTATTCTCTACAGAATAATAATAGCACTCTTGCGGATCCCATTTTAAATAATATCCGAGATAATGGACCTCGACACCATTATCAATAAGATTATTTTTATCTGGAGCAATATATGGCGCAAAATCATTTTTTGTAAATTTACCTGCCTCAATATACTCCTGCATACTCACACCTCCAAACTTCATGTCTAGCGCGTCAACTGGTGAATAGAAATCCATATTCATAATTGGATTACTATTTTCTTCAATTGAATTTCCGTATTCAGCTTGATTTTCTCCATACATAACTAGTTTGACTCCAAATTTTTTTGCCATTGCTGGTCCAATAATTCTTTGCCCCACAATAAATGGTTGAAATGGATGTAGTAAATTATGAAATGCATTTTTGGTCATTTCTTTATGAAGCACCCCATTAGGTGTATACAAAATATTGTCAAGACCTCCAGTATGCATCCACTCTTGCATATTCTTCCAACCAATATCAGTATAAAGATGTGGAGCCCAAGTTACTGTAAGGGGATTCATTCCATATTTATGTTTCAAAATATGTGAAGTAAATGCACTATCCTTTCCACCACTTCCAGGAACAATAACATCGTAAGATCCATCATCGCTTCTAAATTCAGAAAGAAGAGATTTTAATTTTATTTCTCTATCTTCCCAATCAATTCCTGTTTCCTTCTCAATGTTATAAAGACAAGCAGAGCACACACCGTCTTCATTAAAATTGATAACTTTTTTCTTCACACCTTTTTCATTTTTGAATTCAATGGTTGAACTAGGTCTTTGATTTGAAATTACACATTTTTTGCAAAATTTAACTTCATTTGGCAAACCAAAATAAGCTTCTAATTTTTGGCTCATTTCTGACATATTCCTATAAAATTTTTTATTATTTTTAACCCTTGCATACCACTTTTTTCAGGGTGAAACTGACATCCGTAAATATTGCCTTTGTAAACTGATGAACAAAAACTATGGCTCAAATATTCTGTTATAGATAAAATATTGTCACTATCTTTAGGTTCTGCAACATAACTATGAACAAAATACATGTCGCTACCTTCTTCTATGCCTTCCAATATTGTATCGGTCCATTGAGCACTTTTAACATTTAATTCATTCCAGCTAACATGGGGTAATTTTTCATTGTTATCATCTTTTGTTGGTAATTTGACAACTTTTCCTGATATTAATCCAAGACCTGACGCCTGTCCAAACTCTTCACTTTCTTCAAAAAGCAACTGCATGCCAAGACATATCCCCATAAAAGGCTTGTCCGAAACAACGTACTTTTTTATAACATCTACCAAGTCATAATATTCAAGATTATTCATCCCATGCGAAAAGGCACCAACTCCAGGCAACACCAATCCATCTGATTTTAAAATCTCATCTTTACTATTGGTCAAGAATACGTCCGCCCCTTGATTCTCAAATGCATTCAATATACTTCTTACATTTCCAATACCATAGTCTATAATAGCTATTTTCATCTACGCACATTAATGTGATTTTTTAACATTTTATTTTTAATTTCCCGAATAGACTCTATCTCATAATGTAAAACTGAGGCTGTTGCAATAGCATCTATATTTGCACCTTTAATCAAGTGTACTGCGTCGTCACTCTTTCCCATGCCCCCACTTGCAATGATTGGAATGGAAACATTGCTATTTACACTCTGATACAAATTAACATCAAAACCCTTTTTAGTACCTTCTTTGTCAATTGAGGTAAGCATTATTTCTCCAGCACCAAGTTTTTCAACACGTTTTGACCACTCAATAACATCTATACCAGTTGGCTCCCTACCATTGTCTGTATAGACCTCCCACTCATTTCTTCCAATTGCTTTAGCCTCAATAGAAGAAACAATACATTGTGATCCAAACAAATTTGAAGATTGGCTTATAAAGTCAGGGTCTTGAACAGCTTTGGTATTAATTGCAATTTTATCTGCACCACTTTTTAGTGCATTGTTAATATCATCAACGGTTCGAATACCTCCACCCACTGTAATTGGTACAAAAATATTCTCACAGGCTTCCTGTATTAATTCACTCAAACTATTTCTATCATAATATGCTGCCACAGCATCCATAAAAATAATTTCATCAATTCCATTTTTGTAATAATTCAATGCCATTTCATTTGGATTACCCAGCTTTCTTAATCCCTCTAGGTGAACCCCCTTAATTACAAACTCATTTTTGACATCCACCCTTGCAATAATTCTAATCTTATGCAAAATTTAACCTATAAAGTTTTTATTATATTGCTCATTAGCCATATTGAACTCGCCAATCCCACCAATATCCAACCAGTACTCACGAATAGGGAATGGGCATACTTTCTCTTTGTTTTGAATTAAGATATTAAAAAGTGTTGGCATATCAAAAAAACTATTTTCAGGGACATGCTTTAAAACGGAAGGGTTTAACATGTATATACCTGCATTTACAAAAAAACTATGTACTGGTTTTTCTTCGATTGAGCTTATATTTTCTTTTTCCACTTTTACGACACCATATGGAACTTTAAAGTCATACTCTCTTACACACATTGTTGCTTTTGAATTATTATTGTAGTGAAAATCAACAAGATGCGAAAGGTTGATATTAGTCAATAAGTCAGAATTTATAACGAGAAAATCTTTACTAAGTTGTTTTTTTAAAAAATAAAGAGAGCCTGCAGTACCCATTTTGCCTTTATCCTTGACGTATTGAATTTTGATACCGTGTCTATCCCCATCCCCAAAATACTCTTCGATAATTTCTGACTTATAATTAACACTTAATATAAAATTTTTAAAACCATATTTAATACAACCCTCTAAAATAATCTCTAAAATTGGTTTGTCCTTGATTTTCAGCATTGATTTTGGTGTCTCATGTGTTAAAGGTCTTAATCTTTTACCTAAACCTCCGGCCATTAAAACAACTGTATTTTCTCGTATTATGTTAGGCGAGAAATTTATCACATCTTCAATTCCCATTAGAATTAAATCTTTATTTAAAATTGGTACTTGATTAACTAAATTATCCTTCGCTAATTGAAAAACTTTTTCTTTAGAGTCGCCAACCTTCGCATAAATAAAGTTCTTATTCATTATACTTTTTACGGATTGATTTAATGAAATCCCCCTAAGTAATGACCTTCGTATATCTCCATCAGTGATAGTACCAATAAGCTTTTTATTTCCTTCAACTACAAGCACTATTTTTATTGAATTATCATCAATAATTTGAATTGCTTCTTTTATAGAAGCAGTTTCATTCAATATAATTTTGTCAGTAATATTCATTGTTTGAAATTTTTTAAGTAATTCTCAATATTATGTTGTAAAATATAATCGACTTGTTCTACAAGTTTTGTATTATCAATATTATCAATGTTTTCTATAGGTTGTTTAACCTCGTATTGCACATCAAAACTATAATCAAGTACTTTTTCAGACAAAGTAATAAGCTGTTTAATCGTAAGAAAGTCACTACCTATAAGATTGTATACACCTTGAAGTCTTTTGTATAATATTAATTTTATAATAGAGCTTAGATCATTTATATGAAGATAGTATCTTTTTAATGAACCATCATTATCAAAAAATAAAGTTTTTTCATTATTATGAAAACTTCTTAGAATATATGCTAAAATACCTTTAACTTGAAATTTACCGTAGAGATTACTTATTCTTAAAATCACATAATTTTTTAGATTTTGACTAATTTGATATTCTGAAAAATACTTTAAGGAGCCGTATACACTTTCTGGCTCAACTGCGGTTTCTTCGGTCACTGATGATGCAGAACCATAAACTGCAACTGTGGAAAGGTGGATCAAATAATTTCCATTTTTTTTTACTGCCTCTACTATATTTTTGATCCCTATAGTGTTTATAGACACGCATTCATTAATTGGATTAGTGATTTGCCCTACACAGTTGATTACAAAATCATATTGTGAAACTACTAACTCCAAATTTTCATAATCCAAAACATCAACAGCATAATTAATAAATTGGTTATTCTTACTTTTACAATAACGACTTAAGGCACCAACTTTAAAATTATTATTTATGAAAAATTGAACAAGAGATTGGCCTATTAATCCACTTCCTCCAATGATTAAAACTTTATTCACAGAATCTCTTTTGGACAATCCCTTTCAAATCGATAGTCTTCAATATTTTCACTATCCTTTTTGAGGATTGGCCATCACCATAAGGATTAGCAATATTTCTAACACACTCTCGATAATTTAAATCAAATAAGGCCTTTTCAATGCCTGCTTTAATACTCTCTTTTTCGTAACTAACATCAATAACATTTTTAGCTCGTTCGCGATCCTGTTGTCTCGTTCCAATATTTACAGCAGGTATTCCAAAAGTAGAAGACTCGTGTATTCCTGAGCTAGAATTTCCTACAATTGCATCTATATTCCTGTATACATTCACAAAATCTTGTGTAGAAAGACTTGCATACCAACTAAGCCCTGAATTCTTAATTTCATCAATAATTTCAGATGAACCTGCATCATTATTTGGTAAAGCGACTAATGCTTGTACCTTAAGCTCCTTTATGGCATTTATTGTATTTAATATCTGTTTATTGGACTCATTACTTTCTGTTGTTACAGGATGCTGAATTAGTAAAATTGTTGGTTTTGAAAAATCTATATTAAATTTACTCTCTAAAATACTTTTATGCACTTTTGGTGTTTGCACAATTGTATCTATGGATGGACAACCAACATTAAAAATATAGCTTGGATTTTCACCTAACCTAATAAGTCTTTTTTTTGCATCCTCTGTTGCAGGAAAATGAATATGAGCAAACTTACTCATTGCGTGCCTAATACTTTCATCAATTGTACCTGAAACTTCCCCACCTTGTATATGAGCAACAGGTATATTCATATGTGCAGCAGCAATAGTGGTTGCTAAATTAGCACCAATGTCAAATCCTGTTAAAACCAATTCTGGTTTAAATTTTTCAATTTCGTTAACCATACCATTCAACACTTTAGCTAATGCTCTTACCATGGAAGCATTTGTATTCCTTTCGTCTTGAGTAAACATTGAAATTTTTGCATTTATAGTAAAGCCATCTTCTTGTATATAATCAACATCTTTGCCATGTGTATCCAACAAACAAGCACCTGTAACTACCAAATAAATTTCAAAAGAACTGTCTTTATACATTTCTTGTAAAATAGGTCTTATTCTACTGTAATCAGCCCGTCTTTCAACTAAGGTTAAAATTTTCATATAATCAATTTCATTTACATCTTGCTGTCAAGATATTTACCATTGTCAATATATTTGAATTCGGTAAATATTTTAAAAAATTCATTAACTATCTCCTGTTTGCTCCAAACCCCTTTTGATTTTAGATTCCTTATTTTTCTCTCAAAATCATTTAATTTATGTTCGTCATATCTAAGCTTGTTTTTTATAACCCCTATATTTTTATACATACTCACATCAAGTAATTCTTTATTAGTATAGAATTCTTCAAAATCTTTCTCCCCAGTCGTATTGCTTGACATAAATAAGCATGGCCACTTTTTTTGCTCAGGTAGGGTTTTTATTAATTCCCGAGCCTCATCTTCGGTTTCGCAAATATAAGCTTCATACCCTTTATTTTTAAGGTATCTGATTGCAATATCAGAAAATGAAATAAGATGGAATATTTCGCTTAATTTTGGAAAAAAAATATCCCTATTATCTCCAAAAATACAACTCATTAAACATAACTCCCCACTTTCTTGTTCAGTTAAAAAGTAACGTTTGACGTCATTTGGGGCGGCAATTGGTTGCCTCTTAGCTAATCTTTGACTGAACCCATAAAGCAATGAACCATCACTAAAAGCTACATTGGCAAATCTAGCTGTTGAAATATTTATTTTTTCAGAGCGACGCATCAAAAACATTTCCATTATTCTTTTGCTTGCCCCCATCATATTGACAGGATTTGCTGCTTTATCTGTGCTCACACAAAAATATTTATTAACACCATTATCAATTGACTGCGTGATAGTTTTATCAGTATTGAATATATTTACTTCCATCATCCTCATTAAAGTAAACGGATCTTCTTCACTTCGAACATGCTTAAGTGCTGAGAGATTTAATATATAATCATAATTTCCATCTGAATGGATAAAGCTATCATATTCTATAGAGCCAATATCTAAAGCATAAGTTTGAAATTCACCCTCAATATATCCAAATGAACCCCTAATATCTCTTACTAATTCAGTAAGATTATTTTCATTAATATCAACAATATGTAATTTTTTAGGATTTCGCTTGAAAATCTCTTTAACGACTGCCTGGCCAATAGAACCCGCTCCACCAATTACTAGAAATTTTGAACTTGAAACAATTTGAGCCAGAGCCTTTGATTTATCCAAAATATCCTCTGTAAATAACTTTTGACGTCTTCCTATTAGCTTTAATAAATTATCCATTCAAGTCAGCCAATAATAAATGTTTGTCAATCTCAATATCTCTTTTAGCAATTTTACCTAAAATATCATTATAACTAGACGCCTTAACTTCCCCCGTACCAGGTCTTTTGACCCAAATATTTTCTTTCGTAAACATCTCTCCTTTTTTGATATTGGAAATAGTTACAACAGTTGCGAATGCAAAATCCATAGTAACTTGCTCCTCTTCTGCTGGCTCTTTTCTGCCTCCTCGCATTTTCGAAATTTCAATACTTCCGTCAATTAATTCTCTCAATGCTTGCGGGTCCATAGAATTAACTATATCAGGGCCATCTCTATCCATTGAATCTGTAAAATGTCTTTCAACTATAGATGCTCCCAATGCTACAGCACCATAACAAGCCAGATTAGAAGTTGTATGATCTGATAGCCCTATAATAGTGTTTGGGAATTTTTGTTGAAGCTCTTGCATTGCCCCCAGCCTAACAAGGCGTGATGGTGTTGGATAGAGATTTGTTGTATGCAATAATGCATAAGAAACACTTTGCTCTTGTAGAATGTTAACAGTTTTTCTAATAGAATTTATATTATTCATACCAGTGCTTATAATCATCGGTTTGCCAAATTTAGCAATATGCTCAATGAGTGGATAATTATTACATTCTCCAGATCCAATCTTATATGCGCATACCCCCATTCTTTCTAGTCTGTCAGCAGCAGCACGCGAAAAAGGTGTGGAAATAAAGATCATTCCTTTTGATTCAACATATTCCTGTAATTTAATTTCTTCATCTTCATTTAATGAGCACCTTTCCATAATCTCATAAATTGAGACATCTGCATTTCCAGGTATGACTTTTTTCGAATCACCACTCATTTCGTCCTCAACCACATGAGTTTGGTGTTTGATAATTTCAGCTCCGGAGCTATACGCCGCATCTACCATCTTAAAAGCGTTCTTTAGAATGCCTTCATGGTTTATACCAATTTCAACTATTACTAGTGGCGGATGGTTTAAGCCTATTTTTCTTCCTGATATATTGATTTCATTGGACATTTATAACTCCATTTTTTATTTTATAAATCTTGTCACAATCCTTTATTGTACTAGGACGATGTGCTATGACAATCAAAGTTTTATCTTGACTAATTTTATATATTTCATCCATAATTTTTATTTCTGTTTTTTCGTCTAGAGCACTTGTAGCCTCATCTAGTACTAATATCTTTGGCTGGCCATATAGTGCCCTAGCAATCGCGACACGTTGTTTCTGCCCCCCACTTAACTGAATGCCGCCTTCCCCAACGAAAGTATTTATTCCTTTTTTTGTTTGTAAAAAATCAAAAACATTTGCTTGCTTTAGAACTGTTTTCAATAAACTTTTGTCTAAATCTCGTCCAAAGCAAACATTCTCTGCAATTGTGCCATCAAATAAATAAACTTGTTGAGGAATATAACCAATCTGAGATCTCCAATTTTGCAAATTGGATTTATCAACCAAAACACTATCAATTTTCATTTCTCCTTGATTAAATCTATACAAGCCAATGATTAAGTCTACTAAAGTGCTTTTACCTGAGCCACTCTCACCTATAAATGCTATCTTTTCACCCTTGTTAATAATTAAGTTTATGTCATTTAAGATTTTATTTTTTTTATAAGAAAAATTAATATTTTTTAGTTCAATTTTATCTCTAAAATTTATTATTTTATTGCCTAAACCTTCTTGATTAGCCTTAAGCTCAACATCAATAATGTCTATTGCTCTATGACTATAAACAATTGCGTTGTAGGCCTCAACTATACGATTTGCCGATGGTAACAAACGGTATAAAGCTACCACAAACAAACTAAGGGTTGGTAAAAAATACGCTATATTGCCTTGCTTTAAATATAAAACAATAATTAGCAGAATAATTATCAAAGAAAGACCAATAGTCTCCAGAAGGACCTTTGGCAAAGCACTTAAAAAACTTCCAGTTGCTAAAATTCTAGTATATTCATATGCAACTTTTGAAAATTGATTTCTTGTTGTTTCTAATCTTTCCTTATCATGCAACTTATATTGTTTAAAGTTTCCAAATAGTCTATTTATGATTTCATAAAAATTAGCCTGTATTTGCTCCCTAATTTTTCCGATTGATTTAAGCTTTTTAGATATTGTTTGGGCTAAAAACAATATTTGAATTGATAAAACAAAGGTAAAAATAATTGTTATTTTCCAATCTGTAATCATCATAAGAGTATATAAAAAAACTATTACAAAAAATTCAGATATCATTGTTAATACACTACGAATAATTTTGGGTATTAGCGCTGCTTCAGTAATAATAGATTTTGTAAGGTAACTAGAATTTATTTTGGTAAAATCCAAGTAAGGTATATTCAAATAAGTGTTATATAATTTTTTCGATATTTGAGCATAAAGATACTCTGAGAAATACGCAGTGACGTAGCTATAAAAAATAGTGACACCGCATCTAAAGAAATAAAAACCCAATAAAACGATGCCAAAAAAAATAGCAAAACTAACCTCTTTTTCAAAACCAAAGAAATCAAAAGCCCGTTGATAGTGTTGATTACTATGAATTGTGTCAAGGTTTATTAAAATATCTATAAAAGGCATAACTGCAGAAACACCAATTGTTTCGATGGCAGACATAAAAATAGAAAATAAAACTAACAATACAAGTTTTTGCTTTGTTTTCTTATCTAATATTATAATAAGTTTTTTGACGTAATTCATATAAGACTAGTGATACCAATCATGCTTTATTAAATCTAGTACAACTTTATCTATAACTCCCTCTGATGAAAAATGTGTTGTGTTTATTTCAACAAAATTAATGTTATATTGTTTAAGTTTTTTTCTATAGAGGTCAATTGTATTTGTAATTTCAGAAACACTCAATTCTGGCTTTCTTTTATTTATTAACTCTGCATCACCAACGCATAAAAATACATGTTTAGGTTTAGGAAAAAGTTTAAGGAAAATAATTTCGTTTATTTTTGTTGGTTTTCTGAAGTACATATCACAGGCATAACGATCAAATAAAACAACACCCTTACTTCCCCAAAACCAAATATGCCTGTAGACACGTTCAAGGAAATCTATATAACATATTACTTGCCATAATATTCTAGACAACATACCTATAATACTAGATTTATTGCTTTTTCTTCTTATTTTATCAAAAAACATTAACATATTTTTGAATGACAATCGAATTTCATCCATTCGTCCTGGACCCATGTACTGACCACGAATAATTGGCCACCTCAACTTAATCAAAGAGTCGACAACCGTGCTTTTACCTGATCCATCAGGTCCTAGAAAGGCAATAACTTTATTACCATTTATAAAAGATGCTGCCCTTCTGTAAAATCTTCGTAAAAAATTAGATTTGGCAGGCATAAATAAAGGAAATTGATTAATTACAAATCGTATTGCATCTATTTCGTTTATTTCTCTTTTTTGTAAATCTTTTATAATTTTATAATATTCAATGAACTGCCCTGGAAGAAAGTCATAATTTTTTTCTATATTCATTAAATTATCAAGATCAAAGTTGTATATAAAGTTCCTGTATTTTTTAACAATAAACCCTTTATTAAGAGCCACATGCAAAAATAACAAAACCAATTCGTGACTTTCGTTAAGTCTTGGTATTTTATTTTCATCTATGAATGAGGTATTAATGATTTCTTTAGTATAGCTTCTAGGAGCTACTATGTTCGCAACACATATTGCGGTGTGTATATCCATGTGAATCCATTCACGAAAATTTTTATCAAACTTGATATATTTATGATTATAGAGAGAACATTCAAATAGTATATAACCTAGAGAGTCTAAAACTACCTTACATTTATCAATATCATTGACAACTATGTCAATATCTCCATTAATATCTAATGTAGACGCTCCCCTAAGAAGGGCAAATTGACAATCCAACAAAGTTAACTTTTGTAATGCTTGATGCTGTAAACTAGTATTATCCATTTGAACCTATTCAAAGATTTTTTTTAATTTATTAAATAATCTTATATAAAAACTTTGCTTATACTTTAGCTTGCAAACCATTATTTTAGTTTCTCCGAGCGCAGCTTGAATGGCAAGCCTGTGGAATCCATCAACAACATCTAGACGTCTTAATGGAAATGGACGGCTCCAATGCCGATAAACTAATACTGGATAGTTTCTAAAGTCATAGCCCTCATCTATGATTTTTTTTGTTAGCTTAATAAATTGTTTTGGAGAACTAGCATTTTTAGGGTTTATTTTAAAATAATGTCCATAATTTAAATAGCTAGAACAACCAACATCTAATTTTTTATTATTGTAAATAATGCTTTGAGCAAAGTAATAGTGAGGGGTATTAGTAATTAAATCATAAGTTAATTGGCCTGAATTAATGTCAACTAACCCAACATACAAACAATTAACATTAACCAATTCAAGTCTGTCAGCTTCATACTTATTAGTCTTGTAGTACAATTTTTATCTTCTTTCTTATTTATAAAAATCCAACTTTTTTTTTGGATCACAGCTTTAACCAGTCATTAGGAATTAATCCATTGAATTCCCCTAAGTTTGGTCCATCTCGCTCTTCAAACTTTGGAGCAATTATAATCTTGTTTTGGTACGCAGCTAACCAAGCAGCCCACCAACTAAAAGTGCTGTTAGCAATTATGAAGTGTTGACATTGACTCATCAACCAAAAGTCAGCATAAGCATTTTCATCACCTCGATTGTGCCGTACCAAGGTAATGCGATTGTTTTTTATAGGAATTCTACTTCTAGCAGCTTCAGGAATATCAGAGAATAAAAAATAATGTGCTCCACTGATCTTGCTTTCCATAGCTTCTACGGCGCGCGAATAGTAATCATTAGAGATATTGTCACCTTTGGTGTTAGAAGGATCATCAAAAAAACGAACATGAACGGCCACAGAAGTTTGTTGGCTAATACGCTTGGTATAATCAAGATTGATTGCATCAGTAGGTGGGCGAATTTTTAGATCTTTACGAATTTGTGGTTCTACGTCTTTGAAATATCCCTCACTTTGCCAGTTTCCTTCTAGATATAGCCGATGTGCAGGGCGTAAGTTGAGCAAACGCGAATCAAAATACTTTTCTTCAACTACATAACGACGATGCTCGAAAGGAAATTGACTATTCCATAAACGGTAAAGGTATCGACGAAAAATACTAAAAGGCTCAAAACGTTCAATGGGTGTTGCCTTACGGCAAGGAATGTGAAAGTGATCAAGTTGATAATGGCGACGGTGTTGCTTGTCATATTGGAATCCACTGACATTATCAATTGCAAGTTCAGCATTATTCAATAATGCAAGTCGGCGTGCAGCTGCATATGCAAAGAGCTGATTACCAAGACCGCCAAGTATACGAGGTATAATTAACACTGGCATAACTATCTAAGAAAATAAAAGAAGATCATAAGTACTTATATACAAAATAAAAAAACGATAAAAAAGTTAATATTAAATACCATATCATAACCAATTAACACTTGAAGAAAAACAACTTTGTGTATAACCAAGCCAAATACAAGTAAAGAGTAATAACGAGAACATTAAGCGATATCTCTCAACTATGATAATATTACCGGCCGCCACCGCAGCAAATGTAACCCAAAAAGCTATTGGAATAATAAGAAGAGTAGGAAATTCAACACGATTTCTACACGCAAAGGCTGATGCAGCCAAAATGGAGGGAAAACAAAGCAATATCAATACTGATGTTGATAAGGTAGTGAGCCTTAGCCATTGAGAATAATCACCCGCTATAAGACCACTTACTGAAATTGCGATATTTGGGAATAGTGAGGCTAAATACATGATCATTTTTAATGGAAGGAAAGCCAAAACTTCTAACAAATTATTTTAAGTAATAGTTAATGAAAACATTCCATAATTTTAGAAATTTTGAAGTAAGTCTTAATATCATGTTGATTAAATTTTAAACTTATCAAGATTATACCTATTCAATTACTATTATTAAAAAAACTAAATCATAAAAATATCTACAGCATATTTTGTAAATACCAATTATAAGTCTTTTCAAGACCATTTTTTAAATTTATACTATAATTCCAGCCCATATTAGATAAACGCGATACATCAATCAACTTTCTTTGAGCACCGTCAGGCTTTGATGTATCAAACAATAGCTTTCCTTTAAAACCAATTACTTCCTTAATTATCTCTGCCACCTCTCTAATAGTTATATCTTTGCCAGTTCCAACATTGATATGCGAAAGTGTTGATTTTACATTTGATTGATAAATATTTTCATCTAATTCTAGTATAAACAAAGATGCCTCTGCCATATCATCTACATATAAGAACTCACGCATAGCATTACCCGTTCCCCACACAACTACTTCAGCGTCATTATTAATCTTTGCTTCATGAAAGCGTCGCATGAGTGCTGGGATAACGTGTGAGTTCTCCGGATGAAAGTTATCATTAATACCATAAAGATTGGTTGGCATGACTGAACGGAAATCTGTACCGTGTTGACGGTTGTATGACTCACAAAGTTTAATACCTGCTATCTTCGATAGTGCATAAGGCTCATTAGTTGGCTCTAATACATTGGTGAGAATTGCATCTTCACGCATTGGCTGCTCAACAGACCTAGGGTAAATACAAGAGCTACCTAAAAACAATAAGCGTTTAACCTTGTGCTCATAAGCCGAGTTAACGATATTAGCACCTATCATTAAGTTTTGATAGATAAAATCAGCTGGATAAGTGTTATTTGCATGAATACCACCCACTTTTCCTGCAGCAAGAATAACGTAATCAGGTTTTTCTTGTGAAAAAAAGGCTTGCACTGCCACCTGATTAGTGAGGTCTAGCTCTTTATGTTCGCGCACTAACAGATTGGTGAAACTCCTTTCTTCTAATTGCCTAACTATGGCAGAGCCTACTAGGCCACGATGTCCTGCAATATAGATTTTGTCTTTAAGATCCATTTCTAAATCAATTACTCATTAAAATCTGGCACTTTAAAACCGTAGTCTTTCACTAATGAATCACGCTTGGCGATATTAATGTCATTTTCCATCATTTCATGCACTATTTCTTCTAGAGTGATTTTTGGCTCCCAGCCTAATTTTTCTTTGGCTTTAGATGGATCACCCAATAATGTTTCTACTTCCGTTGGACGGAAGTAGCGCTTGTCAACTGCAACGACTAAATTGCCTGTTTCAGAATCATAACCTTTCTCATCCATGCCTTCGCCTTCCCATCGAATCTTCTTACCTAAATGTCCCCAAGCAAAATCAACAAAGTCACGCACTGAGTACTGAACACCAGTAGCGATACAAAAATCATCTGGCTCATCTTGTTGAAGCATTAGCCACTGCACCTCAACATAATCTTTTGCATGGCCCCAATCCCGCAACGCATTCATGTTCCCCAAATAAAGCGTGTCTTGCAAGCCTAACGAAATACGAGCCAAAGCCCGAGTAATTTTACGAGTAACAAAAGTCTCGCCACGCACTGGAGATTCGTGATTAAACAATATGCCGTTACAGGCATACATACCATATGCCTCACGATAATTAATCGTAATCCAATAAGCGTATAACTTAGCTGCTGCGTATGGAGAACGTGGGTAGAACGGTGTAGTCTCTTTTTGTGGGGTTTCTTGTACTTCGCCGTATAGCTCTGAAGTGGAAGCCTGGTAATAACGAATTTTCTTTTCAAGACCTGAAATGCGAATAGCCTCAAGCACACGAAGCGCACCCAGACCAACAGTTTCAGCTGTATATTCAGGTGTCTCAAAAGAAACAGCCACGTGTGACTGCGCACCCAAATTGTAAATTTCGTCGGGTTTAATTTTCTGGATAACACCCACCAAACTCATTGAATCCGATAGATCTCCATAATGAAGCACTAATTTTCTATCAGTTTCATGAGGATCTTGATAAAGATGATCAATTCGCTTGGTATTGAATGAGGATGCGCGACGCTTGATGCCGTGAACTTCATAGCCCTTGTCTAACAAAAATTCTGCTAAGTAGGAGCCATCCTGTCCTGTTATGCCTGTAATTAGTGCTACTTTGTTTTTTGCCATATTTAATTTCTAAAATAGTCCTTTGTATATTTATGTAATTGATCGCTATTTAATAATTCATCAACAGTAAACCATTGATATTCACTTTGTTGCTTGGTTAGTAGACCTGGAGTCTCTTCCACCTCATACTCATAAGCAATATCCACATAGTGTGTTGATACATTTTCATAGATGCTATCATCATAAAAATGCTCAAAGACACCAATAAACTTTGGTGCAGATTTCAACTCAATATTAAGCTTATTTAAAGTCACTCTTGCCATTGCATTGTCAGTGGTTTCATTCTTATTAATTATACCACCAATTTAAAGAAATAACCCTGTGCAGGTTTGTTAATTTTCCTGCCAAATAATATTTTATTACCTTTTTTAATTAAAATATCAATAGAAATCAGTGGGGCAGAATCAACAAATTTTTTAAATATTTGATCGTTCAACATTAATCTTTGACCCTGCCGTAAATATCCTCAAATTTTACAATATCATCCTCACCAAGATAAGAACCGTTTTGTACTTCTATAATTTCGAGCTGTTCATTAGTATTATTATTAGCAAATAACAATATTTACTTGTTTAAAGGCTAACAATTAATGTTTTGGTTTTTTGTAAGAAAAGAACATAAATTCTTTATGAAAATCAAAGTTAATTATTTCTTGAACTGTTCATTATAAACCAGATCTGCAACTTTTTTTTCAGGAATATATTCAGGTACCATCTTTTGAAAAAGAGAACGTATTGTCAAAACGTCACTATTGTCAGCTACAGCCTTTAAACTGCTAAGCCAAGGCATTAACTCATCCCAAGGCAAATATTTTTCACTCGCTTTCATAATTCTTGGATGCTGGGTTTTTTGTGGATTATTACCTATTAGTAGTTCTTCAAAAAGCTTTTCACCTGGGCGTAAGCCAACAACTTTAATGGCAATATCACCTGACGGGAAATCGTCGTCTTTAACACGGAGGCCAGAAAGTTCAACCATTCTGCGTGCCAAGTCATATATTTTAACTGGTTCACCCATGTCTAGAACATATACCTCCGCACACTTTCCATCAATTGAGTCTTTCAGTTCTTGGCCTGCCATCGCTCCGGTTTGCATCACCAACTGCGCAGCCTCTTGAATAGTCATAAAGTAGCGGGTAACGTCCTTATGGGTAAGGGTAATTGGTCCACCCTGCGTGATTTGATTGCGGAAATATGGCACCACGGAGCCCGAGGAACCCAACACATTACCAAACCGTACCATTGCCAATGTCGTTTTATTCTCTACATATACACTTGGTTGGCCACCCCATAAGGGCTCAAAAGCAAGGTTCATCTCTGCCGCTAAGGCCTGCAAAATAAGTTCAGAACACCGTTTACTTGCCCCCATTGCATTAGTAGGGTTTACAGCCTTATCTGTACTTACCAAAATAAAGCAATCAACTTGACACTCTATTGCCACCTTAGCCATCACTAAAGTACCAAAAATATTAGTTTTAATACATTCCGCAATATTTTGTTCCACGATAGGCACATGCTTAACAGCTGCTGAATGATAAATAATACTAGGACGCCAAGTAGATATAACATCTCTCACTCGATTTTCATCGGTTACCGAGCCCAATAAAGGCACAATTCTAGGCATTGAATTAATATTATCTAAATTATTTTCGTAAGCCCTACCCTGATTTTGTTCATATGAAAACTCAACTCTTTCTGATTGAGTATGTTTGCGCATGATTTCATGTAATTCGTTATTGAGCGTGTAGAGAGCTAATTCACTTAGATCAAATAATAACAATGTTTTAGGTTTACGTTCCAATATCTGATGACAAAGTTCGCTACCGATACTGCCTCCAGCCCCGGTCACCAGAACCACTTGATCTTTTACTTGAGATTGAAGTAAACTTTCATCTGCTACTGAGGGTTCTCGTGCTAATAAATCATTAATGTCTAATTCATTTAGTTGGCTATAATCAGATTGCCCACGGGCCATATCGGCTAAACCAGGTAATGTACGTATGTGTTTATTAAGTGGCCTTAAACCTTCAATAATCAAACTGCGTTGCTTTGGAGAAATCGAAGGAATGGCAAGCAGTATGTTATCTACCTGATGCTGATCCACAAATTCAACCAATTTTGATTGAGACAAAATGGGCACCCCCATCAAATCTCGCCCATGAAGATTAACATCGTCATCCACAAAGGCAAGCAATATACATTCGTGACTTTGCCCTAGACCAAAAGCCAATTGACGCCCTGCTTCCCCGGCACCAAAAATAACCACCTTGTCTTGCCTATGTTTTATGAAATCCTTATCGAGGTCAAAATGATGTTTTTTAACTCGGCTCACATCTTCTATTTTACGTAATAACCATCGAGCTAAAACACGTGATCCACCAATTATAAATAATGCCATCATGGCATTTATGGGCGCCACAGAACGAGGTACTCCTTGCACACCACTTAAAAAAGTCAATAATCCCCAAGCAGCCGCATAAATCATCACTGCTTTAAATACAGACAAAAAAGCCTTCATACCAAAATAACGGATAATGGCTCGATAAAGTCCAAATCTTATAAAAATTGGCACAGCTACTGCTGGAGCAAACAACACAAGTAGCACAATGGGA
>Ga0209630_10000394_pt1 | contig 50102 bp, 54 predicted proteins | sample COG_01_FD_184745 | JGI IMG/M metagenome (GOLD analysis project Ga0209630, IMG submission 184745) | Pelagic Microbial community sample from North Sea - COGITO 998_met_01 (SPAdes) (version 2) | ecosystem: Environmental > Aquatic > Marine > Neritic zone/Coastal water | place: Helgoland, sampling...
TTAAACAAAACACGTTAGCGATGAGACGACAAATGCATTACGATAAACAACATATTAACTAACCCGATGAACAGAACTGTCTCTTAGCTTATACAGCTCTTTGTCCAAAAGGTTTTGACGACGTACACAGTAATGTCAGAGTTAAAGTGGTCGCTTTAAAAGGACCTAAAATGATGTAAATTATTGAGATGGTGACTAAGGTAAAAAGGATCATGGTGACTCCGAAACGGTAAAGCGTTGAAAAGGATCGAGTTTCTACGGCTCGGCATATGGTCGGTAGGACCTGTGTGAGAATTTGCGATTTAAGAAAAATGTTACCTTTCTTGGTGTTACGGATGTAACAAATGTAAGACCAATGGACTACAAGTCCGTGTGACCTAGTGACTAGGTATATCTTAGAGAGTAACGATTCGAACTATAGGCTTGGTGACTAAGAGTACCTGTGACAGTTAAGCTGAGACTTTCTTCTTCTTATGACGTGATACTGCGGATGTTTTCTTTTTTGTTGTGGAGGGTTTCTTATTAGCCGCTTTCTTCTTGGCAACATGCATAGCAACCTTGGACGACATCATTGCTTTCATCTCTTCATTGAATGGTTTGAAGTCGAGCAACTCGTGGTTACGCTTTTTATCTTTCAATGGTTGTACTAACTTCAAATGTTTCAATGCAGCTAATAGAAAAGAGGGCGTGTTGACGGACTTACCTTTGAATAACGGATACAAAAATAAAGATGTAATTGGGACGTCCTTGGGACATTGTTTCAATGCCTGTTGAATTGCATCCCAAGCAACCCATTCATTACTATAGAATCCACCACCGGTATTATTGCTAATACGAAAGTAAATCTTTGAGTCAGTTGTACAACTGATGTTGTAAGTAATCTTGGTTGAGCCTGAGAGGGTGTTGCAGGTTTCTGTTCTGAGGGTACGTATTTCTTCTGTTTGTTTCATGTGGTTCTCCTTAAAATTGTTTATATGAAAAATCGAGAGAGGTACAAGAGCTATGGATCAAGGTGGTCTTCAATGACTTCACGTAGCTTTCCATCTACCCACGGTGCATCAGGAATTATGAAGACGATGCCGAACTCATTGTTTGCGAGAAATACGGCTTGGAAGAATCCGTCGACGATGGATATGCCTTCCCAAGGAATGTCGACTAAGGTCCAGTCATCCCAGATTTCTGTTAGGACTCTGCCTTTGTCTGCTTCTTCTATCAGTGTGATAAAACCGTGTGCTTCTGGATCGTAGCTATAGCCTTCTTTTTCGAAATCGATGATGAGTCGTTGAACGAGATTTTTGATGATGGGATAGGCGGGGTTATTGGTTGCTAGCTTTTGTAGGTCTTCGGGGGATTTGAATAACAGCATGGGTGTATTACCTCCTAAGTAATGGACAATAAAAAACCCGCAGTACATAAATGCACGGCAGGTTATTGGGGGTTAATAGTAATTAAGGAATTAAAATTAAGGTGTGTACGTGTACTTCATATAAGGTACTCAATTTTGCGCAATTAATACCTTCGATAGATTAGTGTTTAGTCATGAGTTAATTGAGGGGCAGTGTTGCTTAGTATCCTGGATGGGGCGGCGAAAAAATGGGGTGGTGAGAGGGGGCGGATAATTCGATGATTTTGATCGGGATAGTTTCAAGAGTGCTAGAAAAATGCATTGAAAAGGGGAATAGCAAGCGTAACGTTTCTTAAGTGTCCATGCCTGTGTCTATAATTTATTTAACCTTGGTAGACACCTTATTTCAGCGGCGTATTATAGAGAGTTACGACAACGTGCCTTGACGTCTTGGGAAAGTGCAGCGGCGATTTAACTGAAATGGGACAGGGAAGTTAACTTGTCAGATATTTAAAAAAGTTTCAGAATTAGTTTTTTTCAGGAACGTATTCCATTAAATCTCCAGGTTGGCAATTCAGCCTGAAAGACTCTCTGTTTTTCTAGGGGCAGATCAAGTCACGTCGTCAATACCGTTTGTGCAGGTTTATGTTGCTTTCATCAAGCTGTTGTGACTTAATTTCAGTATCCCCTCTATGCAAAATATCCCTAGGAGAACAATTATGGGCGACATAGATAAAGACAAATCAGTACCGCAAGAAAATGACTCAAAATCTAGAACAGGAGAGCAAAAACGGAAACCGATGAGTGACAAATTACGCAAAAAATTGGAGAAGCTCAAAAAGGACGATCCGAATATTTACCCTGTTTTCTAACTACTTTTGTCACTATTAGATAGGCGAGTTGTGTCTGAAAACCTTGGATTGACAAAAAAGCCCTTTAAGTAGAGGAATGGACGACAGTTTTTGTAATCAATTGCATGTTGATAGCAAATGATGAAAAACTTAAATTAATCGGACTATTCTCAGGATATTGTTAAATGGAAAATCAGCACGCTTCATCTATTTTCATTCACTCACTATTTCGTTCTGGTAGCACCTATCTGTTCAATGTCTTTCGCCGATCAGACTCAGGCTACTGGTGTTATCAGGAGCCGCTGAATGAGAAGCTGATGCAAAGAGCGACCAAAGCTAACGGGTTTCTCGAAAGTCGCCAAGGGGTACGTGAGATGCTCAGACACCCTGAATTAAATAAACCCTATTTTTATGAATATCATGTCGTGACAGACGCAGTTGTTGAATATTTTCATGAGGCGTTTTCATACGATCAATATTTCGTCAGGGGAAAAGACGATTTCGTCGAGATTACGGCTTATTTAACAGCATTGCAAAACGGTGCTCAGGGACGTCCTGTTTTACAGTGTTGCCGCACGACAGGGCGTGTCGCGGGGATACAAGCTGAATGCGGGGGAATCCATATCTTTTTATGGAGAAATCCGTGGGATCAGTGGTGGTCTTATAAAAAAGATCATTATTTTGAGTCACGTAATTTATTCATATTTAACGCGAAGTGTTTGCCGGAATTTTTACAGGCGCTTAAAAAGGAACTGGATATCCCAGATTTCAGAAATGCAAATCCTTCTATCAAGCATGCTTATTGTAGCAACCGTTACCTTGATTCAACCGCAAGCTATAAGCTTTTCTATGCGTTATGGTGCCATGCAATGCTTGAAGCGAAGCCACATTGCAAGTTATCAATCAGCATAGATCGACTAAGCGTGTCAGATGCTTATCGTGGCGAAATACTGAAAAAACTAGAGTTGTTGGGGGTGAGTGGGCTTGATTTTACAGATTGCTCAGTACCTATGGCTAGTTACGGAGAAAGTGATGGAGCTTTCTTTCTGAAAACAGAGGATCGAATACATGAGTTATTATTGTCACATGGTTACAGTGCCGAGCAAGTCAATGAATTGGTGCAGTTGAGTGCAGAGAGAAAACTATCACTAGTCGATACGTCGGTCCCGGAGAATTTTGCGATACGTGACGCCATGCACGTTCGAGAATACCTACGGCAAGCTGAGGCGAAACTTTCTGAAATGCAAACCATGCTATTCAATGATCGAGCACGAGCTCAGGCCGAGGCTAGAGCCCGTCAAACTGAATGATCAGCGGCCACTACCGCACAATAGTCATAATTTTCAGCTAATTCATTTCACCTACATGTCATACATACGGATTGGAAGGATTGTCGTTGTCTTGTTGTGTGACTGATGAAAGGGTAGCAAGGGGGTCATCGGCGCTCGCAATGTTTTGAAGCATTGTTTTGCATTCATCTATCACGGTTTGCCAGTTGCGGGCCTGATCCTGTCGAAATAACCGCATTGTTGGGTACCAGGGAGAAGTGCTTCCTTCAGAACCCCATCGCCAGTCCGGGGAATAATTCAGCAAAACCCATGTAGGTCGATTGAGCATTCCTGCCAAATGCGCAACTGAAGTATCTGATGTAATAACGAGATCCAGGGCCTCCATTGCTGCTGCTGTTTCAGCGAAGTCGGTTAGCTCCATTGACAAGTCTGTGATATTTTTATTCTTTGCGTGAGATGCAGGTGCGCCTACTTGAAGCGAGAAAAATTCAACCATGGAGATACCAAGCAATGCCTCAAGTTTTTCAAATGGCACGGCACGAAGATAATTGTCTTTGAACTCTATACGTCCACTCCAGGCAATCCCGATGCGAAGTTTTGGCTCATTTCCAGATTCTTGAAAGCGTTTTTTCCAGCGTGCCACATCTTTTATACTGGCTTTGAGAATTCCTTCACACTTAGGAATGGTGTCGGTTCTAGTTGAAAATAATCTTGGCAGACCGGATAGTGTACAGTAAGCGGAAGTTATCGGAGTGTCTTCCCACTTTACGTAACTTGAGGAAATCGATGGAATGGAATCAAATAAACGTGCAAGTGGTTCACTTCTTATTAATGTCACTTGTTCGCACCGTTGAGCAACCAGTGGAATGTAACGTGAGAATTGGAAGCAGTCACCATATCCCTGATCTGCAATGAGCAAAATATGTGGAAGGTTTTCGCTCCCATCCCAGTGGGGCATTTTGAATTTAGGGAATATATTCTGTGTCTTTGGTAAGCGATAACGCCATTCATACTCCAGCCATCCAGCTCGCCATTTGCCATGCATGAGCAGAGCATGCGCCAGTTCCATATGAGCCGCAGCAAACTCCGGACGCTGTTTAACAATACTTACTAATAGTTTAGTTGCTAACTTGAAGTCTTTTTTCTGATACAAGATTTTGCTTCTATGGAACAGAACATGCGGATCATTTTGCTGAGCTTGGGCAATTCCATCCAGAATCGCTTCGGCGGCATCAAGCTGCCCGAGCTTCATAAGATCACTTGAGTGACCAACTACCAGAGAGTTATTATTGGGCTCTATGCTTATTGCCTTGGAGGAAAACTCTGCAGCTTTATCCAGATCATTAAGCTCCCTATACACCATAGCACCGAGGCGTAGAATTTTTGCATTATCAAGCGAAGCAATATCAAAAGAATCGACGATACTTTGCGCGGTATCCAGGTCACTAGAGTTACCGGATTTAAGCAGTTGGTTGAGTTGCTGTTCAGTCTGTGTCATTTATTTTAAAGGTTAGAAAGGTTTATCCATATGGTCACTTGCGCGTTCTTTGCTTGGACGATAATAGGTGTTCGCTGCTGAATCCAGTTTACAATGCAATGGGTCGCTACCGAACAAGCGCATAATGAAACCCACTGGCATGAAAACGCCAAAGAAGGCGATGATCAGAAGCACACGGCTCACCAACCAGGCAGTGAGTCATACTATTAGTAATGGCCTACGCTATCGATCAATTTCGGCCACTGTTGCACCCAACAACAGGAATGATCGAAGTCACTGATGATCCGGATGACGGGTTTATTGATATTGGGAAAGTGTGAACGATAGGATTCCGCAATATTTTTCCCCATAATACGATCCTGGCCGCCGACAAAGTGCAGCTGAGGTATATCCTTGAGCGATTGCCAGGCATCTGCCGGGTTGAGAGAGCTATGAAGCGGGGTGATACGGTGTTCCCGGGTCCAGGCCTTGTGATCAAGATTGCCTGCAACCGTGATCAGACGGATGACATCATTACGTTGAGCTGCTACCAGCGCTGCAACAGCGCCGCCACCTGAATATCCGATCAGTTGTAATTGACTGGCATCAAATTGTTGTTTGAGTTGATTGATTGCCAGTAGGCTAGCGGCGATAACCTCAGAAGAAAAACGGCCACCGGTCCAGTAGGTTTTATTGCAGTTTCGTCTATTGGGATCCTGAACGTACTGGCAGGGGCGGGCAAGGTAGGCGGCAACCCCGGTGTGATCTCTCAGCGCCAATTCAAGACCAATGGGGCGTTTTGGAGTGGGATCAGGAGAAACTTGTGATTTATTTATCCAGGCAAAGCCATCACCCTCAATATAAATGCTAAGAACACGGGTTTTCTGTCTAATCATCGGGGTGTACGCTACCAGAGCAAACAGTTTTGTGGCAAGAACCTGCTTTTCCCAGTTAGCCGCTGCGGCCAGTTGATTCGCATTATCCCGTCGATCTTTTATCGATGGTGGCGTATGCACGCATCCCACCAGCGAAATAAGTAAGAGAACGGCAAGTGTTCGATATGACATGTATACCTATTGATGTTTCTGGAAAATTATCTGGGTTTTTTCATACACTTACCCAACGGAACCAAAGATTGCCTGCGGCCCAGGAAATATCGTAGCTTCCAAGGCGATACCAAAAACCGGTGCAGGATCCCAGTAAAAGTCGCTGGTCACTGGTCGCGTAAGACGGATACCGGCCCATAGTCGATGCCAACAGGCATCAAGGTGGTGAGGGCCCTCGCGCTCGGCAACCTCTTTTCGCTGTTTATTGTCATTGAAAAAAGCAGTTATCATACCGATTACGTGAAGTACCCGATACCGTTCATCAGAATTAACAGTAGGGTTATGGATTTATAGGGTGTATGAATATGAAAATGGCCACTTTGGTGTTGTCTATTGAGGGAGTTGCATCAAGCTGACAATGGCTCTCCCAAATCATCAAAAATAATTAGATTATTCTAGTACTAAAATATTTTTTTTAAACATTATTAATGTATTATGTTCCATAATTTTAATAAAATCGCAGAACCTAGTTTTGATTTACTGTATGTTTCTAAGGGGAAATTAATGAAGAATTCACCACGATTTAAGCGTAATCGTCTGAGTCAAGCAATTGCATTGGCTTGTTTGTCTGCGGTAACGGTACCTGTAGCGGCTGGAAACGGTTCCTGCCCCACCGCGGGAGCCAACACAATCAGTACGGCTGTGGCAGCGGAATGTGAGTTGGTCACGGGTGACAGTGTTAATATAACGTCATCAGGTTCGATCACCTCAACCGATTACGGTGTATCAGTATATAACGGCAACGTCGTCGGTGACATAACAAACGCAGGCATCATCACGTCTGACGATTTTGGCATCTATGTCTATGGAGAGCAATCTGTAGGTGCCTTCGTTAACGGCAATATTACCAACTCAGGAACTATTATCTCCGCTGACGAGGGTGGCATCTTTCTCTATGGAACCGTTACCGGCAATATTGACAACTCAGGGCTTATCGATGGAGATGGACAGGGTATCTATCTCTATGGAGCTAGCGGTGCCAGCACCGTTGCAGGCAATATTACCAACTCAGGAACTATTCTCTCCGCTGACGAGGATGGCATGTTTCTCTATGGAACCGTTATTGGCAATGTTGACAACTCAGGGCTTATAAATGCAGATGAAAGAGGTATCTATATCTATGGATCCGTTGGTGGCGATCTTATCAACTCAGGTACCATCATAGGAGGCGATGAAGGTATCTCTCTCATTGGAAGCATTTCTGGCGATATTAACAACTCAGGGCTTATCGAAACAGAGGGAACTGGTATCTATCTCTATGGAGCTGGCGGTAACGCCTTCGTTGGTGGCGATGTTATCAACTCAGGAACTATTATCTCCAATGCCGATAGTGGCATCTTTCTCTATGGAACCATTGCTGGCGATATTAACAACTCAGGGCTTATCGAAGCAGATGGACATGGTATCTATCTCTATGGAGCTAACGGTGCCAGCCTCGTAGAAGGCAATATTACCAACTCAGGAACTATTATCTCCGCTAGTGAGAGTGGCATCTATGTCTACGGAAAAGTCCTCGGTGGTATTGACAACTCAGGACTCATCCAGGGAGCTAATAATGGGATCTATCTCGATGACCCCAGTTTGGTATCAGGCGATGTAACTAATTCAGGAACCATCGAAGCCACCAGCGATACTGGATTTAGCTTTTCTGTTGAATCCGGTGCTGATTTTGCCGGCACGCTTATCAACTCGGGAACCCTATTGGGTGGTTTAGATATGGATACTGGGGATGTTAACAATTCCGGTCTGTTGGACACCAGGGGCGTCGCGTCCAATGTTAATGATGATTACACACAAACGGCGACTGGTATCCTCAGGCTCGATGCGACCGACGCTGCGACGTTTGGTACATTAACGGCGGGTACTGCTACTTTTGCAGCAGATAGTGGTATTCAGGTAAGACTTGATCCCGCTCACACGCTTGTTGCAGGTGATGTATTGAATGACGTTATCACTGCCGGCGCATTAAGCGCTTCAACCTTCACGATAGGAGATAATCTCCTTGCGTCAGGTTTTACTGCAGCTGTAGATGGCAACACCGTTGATTTAACCCTTTTTGACACGGGACTGACGACCATCAAGGCAGCAACCGTGGCAGCTGGATATAGTGGCGGTGCTGGTGCGGCTGGTGTATTAGACACCTTTATGACAGATGACCCGTTTGGTGACGTAGCCTTTTCATTTGGTAGTTTAAACACAGAACAAGAAATAGCAGATGCAGTTGAAACGGTTGTTCCTGTTCTAAGTGGTGGGCTGTCGCAGGCATCGCATGGTTTTGGGAGTACTTTCACTGACATCGTGGGTTCACGACAGGATGCACACAACGGAATTTCCTCAGGTGATGGGATGTTTGTTAGCCATGGTCTTTGGCTCAAACCGTTTGGTGGTTGGGCTGATCAGGATGACCGCGATGGAGTATCGGGCTACGATATTGAAAGCTACGGTTTTGCTTTTGGTGTTGATAGTGATGTTTCATCATCATGGAACATCGGTATTGCTGGTACGGTAAGTCGTAGCGATATAGATAGCGATGCTCTGGGTAGTCACACAGTTGATGTGGATACTGTACTCGGTAAAGTTTATGGAACTTATAGGCTGAGTGATGTTACAGCGATAAACTTACAGGCAGGTGTCGGGACATCAGACTATGAAAGTTCACGTAGTATATTCACTGGGTCTACAGCAGTAGCTGATTACGATAGTATGCATTACTTGGCTAGCGCTGAGTTGACGCGAAACTTCCGTTATAACGATAAATCTAATTATGCTCCATATGTTCGTATAGACTATAGCTATGTAGATGTGGACAATTATGCTGAATCCGGCGGTGGTGCTTTCGCTCTGACTGTTGCTGATGACAGTAACGATAGACTTGTTTTTAGTACCGGTGTTAAAGGCAACTATTCATACTCTGATGACCTCTTGCTGCTCGGAAATGTCGGTATCGGTTATGACGCGCAGGCGGATCGCACAAACCTGACATCCGCATTTGCAGGGGGTGGTGGACAGTTTACAACCTCTGGCATTGATCCTGGTGCACTGGTTTATGATGTAGGTGTTGGTGTGAAATACGCTCTTGTTAATGGCACAGAAGTGACAGCTCGCTATGATCTCAACGGACGTGATGATTACACTGATCAATCATTTAGTGTGAATGTAAGGTGGATGTTCTACTGATTTAACTAGCAATGAGTGGTAAGTATTAAAAGGCACCCGCGGGTGCCTTTTGCATTTGTTGAGTTTAAATGGGGCTAAGTACTTATACTGTTATACCCAAAGCATATGAAAATGCAGGTTTATAGCCCATCTCTTTTCATCCAGAGCAGCGTTGCTCCTCCTTGAAGGGAGCGACCATACGAGTCGTTGTGTGTTGCTCTGAATAAAAATAGACGTATTCTAAATACTATTTCTATGTACTTTAGGTATATATACTAAGGAACCTCTGATTAAGCATAGGATGACAACTTAATCAGAGGTTCCCTAAATAATTTAATGGAAATGTTAGATATTAAAAAACAAATGATGGGTAGGAGAAAGTTTTTAAAAAATACGCTAATAATACCTTTTTTTGGTTCATTGGCCTCGGTATTAAATACATCGTCTGTTTATTCTGCAAACAGTATAAATAGAGTGGCCGCGCACAAAATAAAAATCAGCCTTAATGCTTTCTCCTTTAATAAACAACTTAGTGATGGAACAATTAATTTATTTGACCTATTAGATTTTTGTGCCGAAATTGGTTTTGATGCCCTAGATACGACAGCATATTATTTTCCCAACTATCCTAATACTCCAAATGATAATTATATTTATGCGTTAAAACGTAAAGCTTTTTTGTTGGGTCTAGAAATTAGTGGCACGGGAGTAAGAAATGATTTTTCAAACCCTGATAAAGATAAGAGAAGAGCGGATATAAATCTAATAAAAGACTGGATAATTTGTGCTTCAAAACTAGGAGCACCTGTCATTAGAATTTTCTCAGGTAAAGAAATTCCCAAGGGATACAATTGGGAACAAATTTTTGATTGGATGATAGACGACATAAAAGAATGTGTGGAATTTGGAAGAAATCATGGTGTATTGGTAGCAGTTCAAAATCACAATGAGTATCTAAAAACATCAGATGATATCCATAAATTAATATCATTAGTAAATTCAGATTGGTTTGGCTTAACCCTTGATATAGGCAGTTTAAGAATGGGTGATCCATATGAGGAAATACAAAAAGTAGCAAAGTATGCACTATCGTGGCAAATAAAAGAGCATGTTTATTATAATAACGAGAAAGTAGAAACGGATTATGGGAGAATTATTAACATAGCAAAGCAAGCGGGGTATCGTGGATATTTACCCTTGGAAACCTTGGTAAGGGAAAATACAGAAGATAGAGTCAAACAATTGTTTAAAAACTTTAGTCTTGCATTAAATGCTAATTAAGAAATGATAAAAGTCTACCTATACCCATGATGCATTTTCAATGCATCATGGGTATATAACCGATATGAACCGAACTCAAGTCAATAGGCATTAATATATTATTTCAGTGACTTTATGTAATCAAAAAATAAATCTAATGAACAAAATGGAATATTAAGATCAGATACCACAATATTGATGCATAAAAAACAAACCCTAGATAAATCACATGGAAAGCATCCAAATATCTGAAATTGAGGCCGTTTTTAAAAAAGCGGAGCAGCTTAGAGAGAGCGGTAAAAATGATGAGGCGTTACAAGAATATACGAAGGTTGTGTATTTTGCGCCTAGACATTGGCCGGCCTATTTTCACCTCGGTGTATTATTCGGCGCATCAGGTCACAATGAACTGGCAGTTTCACTTTTACACCGGTCAGCAGCACTAAATCCTAATGACAGGGCCATCAAGAATCATCTTGCCGATCACCTGATGAAGTTAAATCATAATGAAGAAGCACTCGTGCATCTAAAGGCATCATGGTCGCTGGATTCAAGCCAGATAAATATCTCTGCACCGTTCAAAGTAGGGAAAATTCTTTGGGAATCGAATCGTCCCAGAGAGGCTATTGAATACTTTGATCGGGTTCTGGCGGATCAAGAGGATCAGGATAGCAATAAAGCAAGTGAGGAGTTAAGGATCTATAGTCGCTGGTTTCGTAGTTTATGCAGAATGTCATTAGGCGATTACCAAGCAGCCTGGGATGATTATGAAATGAGAAATAATATACCGGGTGTCATTGTCCCGGAATTGGCAGGTGAAAAGTGGTTGGGGCAATCGCTCAACGGCAAGACAATATTTTTTGCCTATGAACAACGTTTCGGCGACATCATCCAGTTTATTCGTCTTATTCCAAGGTTAAAGGCAATGGGGGCGAATATCATTGTTCAGATCCCACCTGAGCTTGACCGGCAATTTCGTCATTCTTTTCCAGATGTTGACTTAGTTTCGGTCAAGGCAGCGGTCCCTGATTACGACTATTATCAATTTATTACCAGCGTGCCGGCGGTGCTTAATCTAAGCAAGGAAGACACGCTATCCGATCCGGTTCCCTATCTTGGTATCGATGAACTGGGCACAACAGAAAAATTGCCTATGCGCAATGACACCTTTTTGAAGGTGGGGCTAGTCTGGGAGGGAAAGCCCGATCCGGATAGATCCATTCCCCTGACACACTATATCCCGCTGCTAAGGCATCAGTCTGTGTCGTTTTATAGTTTTCAATTGGGTGATAAACGTAATAGCTTGCATGAGCATGCTGTTGGTTGGTTAATTCATGATCTTGCGCCAAGGATATCCGATTTTTATGATTCCAGTGTGTTGCTCAAGGAAATGGATCTTTTGATTACCATTGATACTGCAATCGCGCATCAGGCAGGCGCGCTTGGTGTGCCTGTTTGGCTGATGCTGCGTTATTTCTCCGATTGGAGATGGGAGCTTAATCGTAATGATAATCCCTGGTATCCTTCCATGCGTTTATTCAGGCAGGTAAGGGGAGAGTCCTGGTCTGAGCCTGGCAAGCAGCTTGAACTGGCGTTTGAGGACTGGGTTTCACAGTCCATGAAGGCGAGAGACGCCTAGGCGTGGTTGAGACTAAATTTATTCTTGCCGGCTTCCCCCGGACAGGTACGACCGTACTTGCCGGTTCATTAATTTTGCATCCGCAAGTGTTATTTTATGGGGAGTTGTTTAACAATACCAAGGAGGTGCGCCATACAGAAGCTCAGCGTATTACCCTGGGAGCTGGATGGAAATTTGAGGAGGCACTTGACTGGGGTATATCAGCTTGTCGTTATACTGAAAGTACCAATGCTTATGTTGATGAATTTTTTGCGCGAAAAATTCCTTTTAATGCAATCGGATTCAAAATCATGTATGACCAGGTCACTGAAGGGCCAAACAGTGATGTATGGGATTATTTGGCGGCTCATCCAGAAATTAAAATTATCCGCACTAAAAGGGAAAATCTGATCGAGATTATTTGTTCTTTTGTCAGGGCTAGCATGACGCGTCGTTGGCATACCACTGGAGAAGAATTACCTAGCCATCGATTTATTGTTCCTCCGCAGGAGTTCCTAGCACTTATGAAAAGATTTGAGACATTACCTGAGCCTATGTATGGAATTGACGAAACACATCAAATACTTGAGTTAGATTACCATCGGATCAGCACGGATTTTCAAGGCTGTATGCGAGATATCTATTCATTTCTTGAGCTAGAGTCTGGATCAGTGGTTTCACCAAGATTAAAAAAGATTGCCCGATTGAAGCCAAATAAAGAGTTAGCAAATTATGAGGAATTGAAGCAACACTTTCAAAACACACAATACAGTAAGTATTTTACCTTTTGATGTTTTTTACTTTATACCCAAGTATCTTGGGTATATCAGTAATATCTCACCAACAGTGAGCGATTAATTATGAATATAACGCTTGTGATAAGAGCAACAGGGGAATAATAACTTGTCAAAAATATTGTTTACCTGGGAGCTTGGCGAAGGAACCGGGCATATCATGCCCTACGTCGAACTTATTTCCCGGCTTACTGCACAGGGGCATCAAGTTCATTTTGCGCTCAGATCATTACACAAAGCCTATGACCTGTTTCACGATAGCGGTGTCATCTGGCATCAAGCACCACTGGTACTTCCTCGCCACGTCAAGGTCATCATGCCGATTGATAGCTACGCCAAAATCCTGTATCACGCAGGCCATGATAAGCCCGGTCGCTTATCCGGCTTGTTTATAGCTTGGCAGAATCTATTCACCCTGATCGAGCCTGATCTGATTGTGTTCGATTACAGTCCTACCGCCATGCTTGCTGCCAGAACCAGTCGGATAAAAACGATTGCTATCGGTACCGGCTTCCATCTTCCTCCCAGGATCAGACCCATGAGTTTTGTGGAACCCGAACTTAGAGTAAATCAAAATGATGACGAAATATTGAGTTTTGAAAACAGGGTGCTGGAAACTATCAATGCTGCTCTAACGCTGACAAACATGGAACCAATAGCTCGATTTACTGATCTGCTGGAGGCGGATGAAATCATCCTGCGCACGCTTCCCGAATTAGATCACTATTCAGGCAGAACTAACGCGAGTTATGCGGGGATTATGAAATCACCACCAGGAGAGTTACCCCTATGGCCGCCAACGCCAGGGCCAAAGGTATTTGCCTATCTTAAATCCTTTGAAACATTACCCGCGTTACTGGAAACATTGAATCGAAAGTGCTACCCGACATTAATCTATGGCGACAAAATACCTGAAGAAATCATGCAGCGCTTTTCTTCAGAGACCTTGAATTTTGTTCAAAGTCCTCTCGATATGGAGGCCATTGGCCAGACTGCTGATATTGCCATTTGTAATGCGGGTCATGGGTCGACGACGGAGTTGCTTTTGTCAGGGGTGCCGTTGTTGTTGTTACCTTTGAATGGCGAGCAGAACCTTGTTGCCAATAATGTCAAGCGTTTGGGGGCAGGTCTTTCAGCGCCCAACCTTCACCCCCTGGGCATGGAACACAAGCTGGATACGCTGCTCAAAAAGCCTGGCTTCAGGGAATCAGCTCAAAAATTTTCTCAGTCCTATCGCGGCACGAATGTAAGCAATTTAACGGATAATGTGCTGGATACCATTAATGCATTGTTGTCGAATCATTGATGATGCAAATGGATAAGTGAGTAAAGTATGATGTTATACCCGAGTTTGGATAAGATGTTTGGCTAATCGAATGGCGAGTGCCACAATGGTTAAGGTCGGGTTGGCGGCACCACCGCTTGGGAATACACTTCCACCCAAGATATAAAGATTATTGCTTCCGAATACTTTTAAGTTTTTATCAACAACGCCATCTTTGTCTTTTTGCGCCATTTTCGTGGTTCCCATTAAATGATGTCTACCCAGATGAACATCGATTTTCTGTGCTGCTTTTAATGATTGACTCTTTTCCAAAAATTGTTGCATGTTTGTTATAGCGTGCTGGTAGGTTCTTTTGTCAAAGTCAGAGGGTTTATACCAGAGCATCGGTAATGGATCGCCAAATTCATCTGTCTCTTTATTAGTCAGTTCAAAGCGGTTCTCGCGCAAGGGTTCCTGTTCACAGAGGATGCTGAATTGTAAAATTTTCCCTTTTGCCAAATCATCTGATTTTATGTCCTTACTCAGCGAGTCTTTATTTGATTCACTGTTCTGAACTACATAGGGCAAATAAGCGCCCACGCCCTGTTTTCGATAATGACCATACCACTGCCAAATATGTGCTTGTCCGAATTTTGCTGGTGGAAGGGGCTTGTGCTTGGAGTGCATTTCATTAGATGGATTTTCAAACATGGTCATTTTAACAGCGGGATGATCCATAAAATTAGCGCCTAGATGCCCCCCATCAGCACCGAAGCTAAAATCAGAACGTTGATTATTGAGCAGCATTAATAGCCTTGCCGATTGTATGGCTCCCGCACAGATAACCACCGTTTTACAATTAATCTTTACGACATTGCCTTCATCATCGTTACCCAATACTGATTTGACATTGCCTGACGTATCGATATTAAAACTTCTTGCAGTGACATTTGTGATCAAGGAAAAATTTTTATTTTTCAGCAAGCTCGGTAAATGAGAATGCTTTAAACGTAAAGCCTGAAAATCGCCATCACTATTAACAGTTACGCTAGCAGCTGCGGTATCCTTAAAACCATGTGTGCGTAACTTTTGCGCCAGATTAACGCTGCCATCTGTCAGCTTGAAGGGGCTACATTGTTTGGTCGGATTAAAAACCTGTAGAAAACGTTCTGCTTTGCAATAATAATGATCCAGTTCCTGGTAGGTAATCGGCCAGTCAGCCGCATAATCAAACTTGCTTTTACATAGTAAATCATCCGCTTGAAATCTTGGGCAGACTCCACCCCAAGCATTACTGGTGCCACCCGTCATGCGTTTGGTCGCGACACCCAGTGTGTAAGGCAGACCATAACCTGCATCAAGTACTTTGTTTCTTTTCTGTGCGCGTTCGCTATATCCATTGAGTGGGCCAGACTCAATGACTAATACCTTGATACCTGATTGTGATAATTGGTTGGCTAATGACAAGCCTGCAGGACCACTACCAATAATGGCGACATCTGTGTTATTAATGTACATAGTTTTTTTAGGCAAGGCGAAGCTTGGCCTAGCGAAGGTGGCCAAGGAAAGCAGCGAGCTTGTCTGTAAAAATTTACGTCTGTTTATCATTTTCTTTTGGCTTTGTAGGGCGAAGAGCGTTGCAAAATTATGAGGTCTTTGGAATAAAACTCGCCAAGGGTTGCATCAATAGCATAGGTAGTTCCATTTCTTTGATATTCTTTAAGGTAATTAGCGACAAAACTATGATATACAAAAAAATCAGGAGGGGCACTAAAAAATAGAAAAATAATTACTCAAATATCGAAGCTTCGAATTGGAGAATGTTTGTCCTTTTTTTTCTTTCTAAATTAGGCCACTATATAAGAGAACTAACGCCAATTATACGGGCATTCTAAATCCTGCACCCGTCAAGCGAGTATTGAACAGAACATCTTCAAGTATTTTGGGTATATTACTGATCTGCTATTGTGGAGTTTTTTTTCGTATATAAGTTCTAACGCAAAAGTCCATTGCTTCGGGATCGTGAAATTTACCATCTGTAATTAATTTTGCCAACTCAGTGAGTTCAGAGCTGTTTAAAACTTCTTTCTGTTGTGGACGATATTTACGAATTAATTTTTTAATTTTCCACTTGGTCGATATATATTTGTATATTTTTTGAAGCCAATAAAAAGTATAAATGGTTATTAATATAGCTAACACTGTTGGAAGGTTGTTTAATATGTATATCATTTTAATCTCTCTGGATTTGGCTTGCCGAGGTTTGTTGCTAATGAAAAAATAACATTCATACTAATACCGCGTCCGACGGGGATATTTTATTACCCATAAGAACTACTTTCTGAAGACGTGGTAAAAGATTCGAGGCTATAAGCCTTAAGAAGGCTGCTAATGCATCCTAGCAGATGTTATCGCCATAACCAAAGCTAGGAGAAAGCATATGGGCAGATTTAGTAAGTTATCGCATGTAATATGGCATTACCAGTATCTGTCCTGGTTCAGTTGCGGTTTCAACCGGTCGATGCAACATCTAATCTCTAATCTCTAAGTATAAAGAGGAGGATGTTGAATATGAAACAACGACCAAGCTCACGGGCGGCGCTTTGCGCCGTCCGTGTGGAGCGCCTAGTTAGGATTCGTGATAATTATTTTTTGCATTTGCGTAAAAATTTTTTGCACACTAAAGCCTGTAAAAAGATAGTCTGACCATTAAAATTACCCGATGAAATACCACCCTCAGGCTCAAAGCCGTTTTTAATATTTTTCTCTACAACTTCTTCCAATACATAAGGGTCTATTGCTGCAACAATATGATATTTTCCATATTTTTCTTCTGATTTATTTTCTTCAGCGAAGCAAGACGTAGAAAAACATATAAATAAAAAAATGAATAAAAAGTATTTGAAATGGTATTTCATAAAAACTTTCCTTATAAATTAAACTCATATTTCCTGTCTTGATTAAGAATCCTAACAGGTGTCTATAGGGCGTTTTGTAATATAAACGTATATATATTGCAGACGGGCATTTGTGGATAACCTCCTTTTAATCAAAATGTTAGCTAACAGTATGCTATTGCCTACTCATTATCAAGTATGCCCCTTTTGCTGATTTCATTATACAAATAGTCCCTGTCTCTATAGATGACAGATAACTAAAAATGTCCTTTATTAATTATTTAATTCAACCACTTAAAAAGCTCCCTAAATTTATGTTTATAGAGCATTGGCGTATAGTTCTAAGTCTCTTTTTGACTGATTGTTACGATTAAATGACCCTAGGCTAATGTCCGCTTTCGCTGGTTAATTGCCTAGCTGAACACATTCAAAAATGTACCGATCCGTTGTTGCCGATGTTAATTCTTGAACTCGTGCTGAAAGTCCTTGCTTTGAGCATTCTGCTTCTGCAAGGTCTAGAGCCTTCTCGACCCCCATGTCAGGAACGGCTGCTCGAATAACAACTGTTCGACCAGATGACCTTGTGACCTTTGCAGCACAAGCGGAAAGTATTATAAATATTGAAACTAATACGATGTTTTTATTAAATACCATTCTTTCTCTCATTGCATCACTGATAAACATAAACACTAATTAATTATAGACCATCAATTAGTGTCAAATCAGGTCAGAGCCAATACAGTTTAATACACTCCGTCCATTTGTTTCCGCAGTTTTTCCAACGTAAGATTTGGGTGCTGTAGCAATATACGTTGTTCCAGATCCGAAATCTGATCTGAGTCTTTGCGTGACTCTTGATCGGATGAACTTTGTGCGTTCTCCTTCACCGAAAACACTTGGTTGATTTGTTTGGCTAACTGATCCAAGTCCGAGTCCATCAGGAACTGGTCGTGTTCCTTCTGCTGTTCGTCCAAGTCCAATGGTGTCTGCGATTCGTTGCTCATTATAACCTTCTCCTATCATTATCTCTTTAAATGCTGTCTCATAGTCAAATGTCAGCTAACAAATAACTTTCGTTGTCTTTAAGTTAATCATATTATTGCGTTTCTTCACTTTAACTTCATCGACACTGCGTTTTAATGCGACGAGTTCTTTCCTGTCTTCATAATTTAGACCAACTCTACTGATTGCCTTGTTGCAGAAATAATATTGTCTTCCGCTCATCTTTTCGTCGATAGCGGTTTTGTCTTTATCGACAAAGCGCATTGCTTCTCTGAACATCGTTAGGTTGTTAATATCCAGAACAGTATCGCTATTTATACGCCTAACCATTGGATTTCTACTCTTTAGTAGTTTGGCACGATGCCTTAGTCTTCTGACTGTCTTCCTGCTGGTGTTCTCGAAGTTTTTGACGATATGAATCAGGCAAGTGACGAACAGGAAAAGAACACCCAGTTGCTTTAAAGAGACTGTAGAACTCATCTTCAGACAAAAACAAAAGTGTAGATTTAGACATAACCGTTCTCCTCTTTAGTGCTTCGGCGCGATGCGTTGGTGCACAAGCTGAAACCAAATACCAAGCCGCATAAGGAGCGGTCGCCCATAAAAAAACCCACTCAGCATTCGCTAAAGCAGGTCGCCCTCTCTTTAGCAGTATTTATTAAACGCCTGCAAGCTGAGTTCAAATTGGCGTTATTAGGAGTATAGTTAAAGACTAGTTGTTTACAGGTTTTTTCTAATCTCAAAATTTATTTAGAATTATATGATGTCTTTAGCTTTTTTATTGCCAATCTCACTTTAAATTTATCTCGATGAGGTTCAAATATCTTGATAAACGAAATTACAGGATGCTTGTTCCGAAACAACTCCATATTCCTGAAATAACTGAAGAACCTGAAGCTTTCTTAGTTGAACTTAATTCAAGCGATGAATATTCAGGTTTAACCGACAAACTAATAGAACGTAATCAAAACTCAACTGGAAAGAGAACATGGCAGAGGTATTACCCTGTAGATATTGATTTTGGTATATTCATTAACAATATTGAGCGCATGAAACAAAGTAGAGCCATCGCTCAGAAAAGACCTGCTGGATTACAACGCATTATTATGCATTTTAGAATCCAAACTACAAAAGGTCATCAATACGATTACAAAATGCCTGTACAAAGCCTCTTGAAAGGATGGGGTCGAGCTGACAATGGGTATCATGTATACGTACACACACTTACTTACGGCAAAATTGTAGACCATGAAAATCGTTTAGATGCTGATAATAAAAAGGTGAAAGAGATTAGTTATGTGGGAATTACTGGAAGGAACTGGCTAAAAAGACTTGATGAACATTTCGCTAAAATCCGAAAAGGAACTGGTTATTTATTTCACCGGGCCGTGCATAACAGTTTCACAAAGCACGATATGGTTTATAGCCATGAATTGTTTGATATGAATCTTTGTTTTGAAGAAGCTATGAATTTAGAAGAAATGCTTGTTGATGGCTGGTCTACGATTGCACCACAAGGATTCAATATGATTCCGGGCGGTTTTAGAGGGATTCGTGAATTATCTAAAAGACGTTTACTAAACAAAAATGATAGAAATCTTGATGGCGAAGATATGCTTGAGAAGCGAGATAATGTCATTGCGAAATTTATTGATAGAGAATTAAAAGATGGTAATTCTAATCCATTAATATCGGAATGGTGGTCGGATGATGAAAATTATTGGCATGCAATGGAAGGTCATAGTAAAAGACTCAGTAAGGCACAGGTAAATAGAATCTGGGTCTTGTATGCAAAAGGATTAACTTTAGACCAAATAAAAAAAGAAGTAGGTGCTTTGAATGAACGCCAGATTAAAGGTGTTCTGGACGAAAAATATTACAAGCGGTGATGAAAAGCATGACTAAAATTAGTTCTGAGTTAGCATGATTTAAATACAATATTACAACCTAGTACATTGAGCCTAACTGCTAGATAAATCGACCAAATAAGTCGATGTGAAAGAAAGTGGAAGCTAAGGCTTTGATTTTATTGGCTGGGGGTAGAGGATTCGAACCTCTACTGACGGAGTCAGAGTATGCCATCCTCAATAGAAATTTCTTGCTGAGACCGTCAAAACCGCGAGAAAAAAATCCTAGGACCAGTCATAAAAATCCATTGGTGCGATCTCTATAACTGCATGAATTCTATGGATATGGTGGGCCCGGGAGGACTCGAACCTCCGACCAATGGATTATGAGTCCACTGCTCTAACCAACTGAGCTACAGGCCCTGATTCTAAATTATGGATTATTTTTAAGTATCAAGGAAGGTTTTGAGTTCATCTGATCGTGAAGGATGGCGAAGTTTGCGCAATGCTTTTGCCTCGATCTGACGAATACGTTCTCGGGTAACATCAAACTGTTTACCTACTTCTTCAAGTGTATGGTCTGTGTTCATATCAATACCAAAACGCATTCTTAGAACTTTTGCTTCTCGTGCCGTAAGCCCTTCAAGTGCATCCCGCGTAGTTCGGCGTAATCCCTCAAAACCAGCAGAATCATTGGGTGCTTGTATATTAGCATCTTCAATAAAGTCGCCAAGATGTGAATCTTCATCATCACCAATCGGTGTTTCCATTGATATTGGCTCTTTTGCAATCTTTAAAACTTTACGTACTTTTTCTTCTGGCATTTCCATTCGTTCTGCCAGTTCTTCTGGAGTAGGCTCACGCCCCATTTCCTGAAGTACTTGTCTGGAAATACGGTTTAACTTATTAATTGTTTCAATCATATGTACAGGTATACGAATCGTTCGGGCCTGATCTGCTATAGATCGCGTAATAGCCTGACGAATCCACCAAGTGGCATAGGTTGAAAATTTATAGCCGCGTCGATATTCAAATTTATCAACGGCTTTCATTAAACCGATATTACCTTCTTGAATCAAATCAAGGAAAAGCAAACCACGGTTGGTATATTTTTTTGCAATAGAAATTACGAGTCGTAGATTAGCTTCAACCATTTCTTTTTTAGCCCTACGTGCCTTGGCTTCACCTATTGAGATCTTACGATTGGTTTCTTTAATTTCAGTAATATTGAGCAAGGCATCCTCGAAAAGACTGGCCAATTTACCCTGTACTTTCAGAATCTCTTCCTCATGCTCTTTGAGTCTTTCTACATAAGGTTCTTTAGTTTTTAAAATTCCCTTGATCCACTTAAAATCGATTTCGTGGCCAGGAAAACTATCAATGAACTCTTTGCGTGGCATTCTCGCTTCTTTAACACAAAGCTCCATAACTCGCCGTTCTGAATAGCGAATACGGTCAACCAAATCGCGTAAGTTGTCTGTTAACAGTTCAATAAACTTTGGTGAAAGACGAATCTCAAGAAACCATTGAGCTAATTCTTGTTCATGAACCTTGGTCTTATTATTATCCTTACCATAACGTTTAACGGCCTTGATGAATTTTAAGTGTAGTTTTTCAAGTTTTTCGATGTGCTCTCTGACGTCTTCAGCGGTGAGTGCGGGGATCTCTTCCTCTTCTTCTTCATCGTCATCATTTACTTCGGTAGGATTAGAGACTTTTATTCCTTCATCTGGATATTCCTCAGTATCGTTGAAACCAAGAATGGCATCACTGAGTTTCATTTTTTCATCAACAATTAGTTTGAAGGCATCAAGCAGCGTAATAACTGTGCCGGGATAACTAGATAAAGCAGCTAAAACCGTATGGATTCCTTCTTCAATACGTTTTGCTATCTTAATTTCGCCTTCGCGAGTCAATAGATCAACAGTACCCATCTCACGCATATACATTCTGACGGGATCAGTTGTGCGACCAAACTCATTTTCTAGGCTTGCTAATGCCGCCGCCGCTTCAGCCGCCGCATCTTCATCGGGTACATCTGTATTGTCAGTAATCTGACCATCAAGATCGGGAGGGGTCTCATAGACTTTGATTCCCATGTCATTGATCATATTGACAATATCTTCAATTTGCTCCGGCTCTACGATGCCATCCGGAAGATGATCATTAACTTCACCATAGGTGAGGAAACCCTGCTCTTTGCCTTTGGCAATTAGCACCTTGAGTTGCGACTTCTCGTCTTCCTTAAATACTTTTTTTACATTTTCCATAGGGAGTTTGGCTCGATATTTGCTATATATTTGTTCGGTGAATGAGTTATAACTGCTTGATTAATAACAAACATTTGTCCGGACTAAAACAGCCAATTCTAACACACAGATCAAGATTGCGCTAGGTTGGATTATTAATGATATTTATGAACCCAGCTCTTGTTTTTGTAGTTTCCGGTATTTTGATTCTGTTCTTACGTTAGCTCTGATGGGTTATTCATTCCTTTTAATAATCCAAATTCTTTCAAGTTCGAATTAATTCCCGGATAGCATCAAGAAAGACCTCAGCTGTTACCGCAATTACGTTAAATACCTCTACTTCAGAGGAGAGGTATTGCCGGCGGCGTTCAAATTCTATAACACGCCAATTTTCTAAAATTACGCCCAAGTTTATATTGGGTCTACCTTGTATAAATTCAATCAGTTCACACAAAAAACTTATTCTAGATGCGGGAAGGTTTTAAAGCTGCTGTGGATAACTCTTCCAGAGGTTAGGACTTTGTTATTTTAAGCTCTTTTTTGCTTCAAGTAATAATCGCCATTCTCGTTTCTTTTCTTCAGTTAATTCGTCCATATTGCTTATATTTCCGAATTCACGGAGTTTGGAGTGAATAGTAATTTCTTTTAGTCTGTTCATAGAATCAAGAAAACTGTCACGGATTGATTCTTCAGAAAAATCAGCATCTCCATATTGAGATTCTGACGGAGCTAGTTCAATTAATCTGTTTCTGACCTTTTCGCGGTCACGATAGTTTTCAGTAATGCCTGCTATTGTTGTGCCTGGATTGCTCTGAATATATTTGACTATCTCGATTAAGAACTCGATTCCCCGAACCTCTATTTCTGAAAGTTTTTGATTTAGTGAATCATCTAGTGCCAATTCTGGTTTTCTTAGCAATAATTTGATTGCTTCAGTCAATTGGCTTTGTTGTCGATCATCATTTTTAATGGTGTGTCCACTACTATGTAATGGAGTGTTTATAGAACCTGTTTGTATATATTCTCGCAACTGTACGGTCAATTCTTCAGGAGGTATTTTGGTAATATTACTTAACCGTCTAAGTAAAACCGAGGTTAGAGCAGGGGCCGTCGAAAGTTTACCAATAAATGGTAAAGTGATTTTTGCCATTGATGCTTGCGATTCGAGCGATTTTAGATCCTTATCTTTGCTGAGGTAATTAAATAAGTATTCTGATAGAGGTGTTTGTAAATCGGCATCAAGAAACGCCTTTTTACCCTTATTGCGAACAAAGGTGTCTGGATCTTCGCCCTCTGGCAGGAACATGAAGTAAACTTGCTTATCATCTTTCAACAAAGGCAATGAGTTTTCCAAACCACGCCAAGCTGCTTTATTTCCAGCCTCATCGCCATCAAAACAAAACACAATTTTATTAGTAATTCGGAACATTTTTTCCATGTGTTCAGGTGTCGCGGCGGTGCCTAAACTAGCAACGGCGTTGCGAATTCCATATTGTGCCAGCGCAATAACATCCATATAGCCCTCAACAACAAATAGGCTATCGACTTCTTTTAATGCTTTTCTTGCCTGGTATAAACCATACAACTCGCGGCCTTTGTGGAAGATGGGTGTCTCTGGAGAATTCAGGTATTTTGGTTTGTCATCACCCAATACTCTACCGCCCATGCCAATGGCCCGACCACGTTGATCTCGAATGGGAAAGGTTAGGCGATCCCTAAACCGGTCATAATAACCACCATGATCATTTTCAATTATGGCGCCTATCTTTAGTAATCTTTTCAATGACTCCTCTGAACCACCCAATTCCCCCATTAAATTGTCCCAACCGGGAGGGGCGAAGCCTAATTCATATTCTGCAGCAATCTCACCGCTGATCCCGCGGCCTTTTAAATAGTTGATGACACTATCTGCTTTAGGGTGATTTCTGAGTTGTTTAGCATAATAGCCAGTGGTTATTTCCATTAGCTCATACAATTCGCTGGATTGATTATTACTAGTTGATGCCTGAATAGCATCACGCGGTATTTCTACGCCAGCACGTGTAGCAAGATCCTCAATCGCTTCAATGAAACCCATATGCAGGTATTCCATGAGAAAACTAATCGCAGTGCCATTTGCACCACAACCAAAGCAATGATAGAACTGTTTTTGCTGGCTTACCGTGAAAGAGGGTGTCTTTTCATCGTGAAAAGGGCAACAGGCGTGATGATTACGCCCAGCTTTTTTAAGTGGAACATAAGCGTCAACAATATCGACGATATCAGTTCGCGCAAGTAGTTCATCAATGAAATGTTGAGGGATTCTGCTAGCCATAATTGAGGCTAGTATAAACAGCGCATAGTATTTCAGCGACTGTTGCTGTAACTTATTTTGTTAAGCGCTGAGTTTAGCTTTTATTAATCCGCTGACTTTACCCATGTCAGCGCGGCCCTGAAGCTGGCCCTTGAGCATACCCATGACCTTACCCATATCTTTAATTGAGTCTGCACCACTTTTCGATATTGCCGCTTCGATTAATGTACCTATTTCTTCATCAGATAATTTAGCGGGTAAGTAAGCATCAATGATATCAAGTTCAAATTGCTCGATCTCGACCAGATCGTCACGATTGGCTTCTTTGAATTGAGTAATGGAATCACGATGTTGTTTGGCCATTTTATCGAGGATGGCAATGACTTGTTCATCACTCAATTCGATGCGCTCATCAACTTCTTTTTGTTTGAATGCAGCCTGGATCAGACGTAGAGCGCCGAGGCGTTCCTTGTCCTTGCTGCGCATAGCAGCCTTCACATCATCACTAATTTGGGATTTGATATCAGCCATGGCTGATCAACGAGAACCTGAAGAAGTGTCTTAGAATGGGCGGATACGATGCAGGACGTTTCTAGACGCCTGTTTCTGTGACCGTTTGACCGCAGCAGCAGCTTTACGTTTACGAACCTGGGTAGGTTTTTCGTAAAATTCACGGCGGTGAACGTCAGCGAGGGTACCCGCTTTCTCACATGAACGCTTGAATCGACGCATTGCGATATCAAATGGTTCGTTGTCTCTTAACTTAACTGAAGGCATAGTATTTGTTTTCCTTAAGTCCTTTGCTCTATTGTGAAAAGGCGGCCATTTTAGTGGGAATGAATGAAATTGCAATCCAATAATAATAATTTTACGGAAACATTGAGATAAATGCAGGTATTAGGAATAGAAACCTCATGTGATGAGACGGGTATAGCGATATACGATTCGAAAGCGGGGCTTCTTGCCCATAATCTTTATAGTCAGGTCAAGTTGCATGAGGAGTATGGCGGTGTGGTTCCTGAACTGGCTTCACGCGATCACGTGCGCAGGGTCTTACCGTTGATTAGGCAGACGGTGGAAGCGGCTAAAACGGAGCTTAAATCACTCGATGCGATAGCCTATACGGCCGGACCTGGTCTAATGGGAGCCTTGCTTGTTGGTACAGCGACGGGACGCAGTCTGGCCTATTCCTTGTCGATACCGGCCATTGGAGTACACCATATGGAAGCTCATTTATTAGCGCCAATGCTGGAAGAGGATGTTCCAGAATATCCGTTTCTGGCATTGCTGGTTTCAGGTGGGCATACGCTGATTGTGAACGTTAGTGGCGCCGGGCAATATGAAGTTCTCGGTGAATCGGTAGATGATGCCGCCGGTGAAGCCTTCGACAAAACCGCTAAATTATTAGGTTTACCTTATCCTGGAGGCCCAGTTTTGTCGGCATTGGCTGAAAAGGGCGATAGTAAGCGCTTCCATTTCCCGCGGCCAATGACAGATCGGCCTGGTTTGGATTTTAGTTTTAGTGGGTTGAAGACTTTTGCCATGAATACGGTGAAAGCGGCAGCTGATGATGAGCAAACACGAGCGGATATTGCCCGGGCGTTTGTCGATGCAGTGGTAGATACATTTGTTATTAAGTGTCGCCGTGCAATAAAAGAAACTGGGTTAAAGCGGCTAATTGTTGCTGGGGGGGTGAGTGCCAATACGCAATTGCGGGCTGGACTGATCGAATTGATGGATGGTGTTAATGGAAAAGCCTATTTTCCACGTACCGAGTTTTGCACCGATAATGGTGCCATGATCGCCTATGCCGGTTATCTGAGAATCAAAGCAGGTCAGACAGAGTCACTTAATTTTCAAGCGAATCCAAGATGGCCGTTGACTGATATAGATATGGTGTAAAATAAAACTATTTTAAATTAATGACGGTTTGAATACCGCCCTCATATGTGAAGCGTTCGTTTTAGTATTTGTTTTGCTTTTTTGTTATCTGGAGCTAAATCCAGATTTTTATCTTTCCAAAAAGACTTTTGATCTTAGGGTTGTTCTTTCTTTTGCCCGATCTTCTCTTCGGTGCCGGCAATTAACTTGCGGATGTTTAACCTGTGCCGCCAAAGCAGTAAAACCGCCATCACACTATGGCATATCAAGACGTTGATATTTTGCAAAATTAGCCAAGAATATAATGGTGTTAGTACAGCTGAAAGCAGCGCTGCCAATGATGAGTATCGAAAAAGTAGTGCGAAAAAAGACCAGGAAAGAATATAAGCCAACCCAAGTAACCAGTGAGTTGCGAAGAGAACGCCGATTAAGGTTGCGACACCCTTGCCACCTTTAAAGTTAAAAAAGATCGGAAACAGATGTCCAAGGAAGGCAGCAAGACCACAGAGGGCAATGATTAATTCAGAAGCACCAAGTGCTATAGCAAGCAAAACTGGAATAACACCTTTTAATACATCACCTGCCAAGGTTAGCATTGCCGCCTTCTTGCCATGTAAACGCATGACATTTGTCGCACCGGGATTGCCAGAGCCTTTACTGCGAGGGTCATCCAGACCAAATAGCTTGCAGACAAGAATCGCCGATGCGATTGAGCCCATTAGATAAGCAATGGCGATAAGGATTATCGGGATGAAATTAGTCATGGCGTTTAGTATTTCTATATTGGTCTGTGATTATAAGATCAGTTATTAATACAATGTATGGATAGTTTGTAGAGTTGTACTCAAGCAAACGGGTATACTGCATAAGGTTAAATTAAAAATGGTCACAAAAGATATAGGCACTATGGATATTATTTATCTCAGAGATCTCCGGATCGATACAGTCATCGGAATATACGATTGGGAACGCAGGATGAAACAGACCATTATTCTCGATTTAGAGATGGGTACGGATATCCGCAAAGCGGCCAATACCGACAATATTGACGATACGCTTAACTACAAGGCTGTTGCGAAACGATTGATGGACTTTGTGGGTAACAGTGAATTTGAGTTGGTAGAAACCCTCGCAGAACGAATTGCCGAGATTATCATGACGGAGTTTGTTGTTCCCTGGTGCCGTTTATCTCTCAACAAAAAGGGTGCAGTTCGAGGGGTCAGGGATGTTGGTGTGATTATTGAGCGCGGCAGTAAAGAATGACCAAGACTCAAGTTTATTTGGGTATCGGTAGTAATATCGATCGTGAGGCAAATATTCGTAATGGTTTGGAGGAAATACGGTCCTGCTATGGCGAGTTAACACTCTCACCTATTTACGAGACAGAGGCGTTTGGTTTTGAGGGCGATGATTTCTATAATCTGGTTGTGGGGTTTAAAACCGAACTGCCTATTAACGAATTAGCACATGACTTACGTGAGATTGAATTTCAATTTGGACGAAGCCGTAATGAAACTCGATATTCTTCACGCACACTTGATGTAGACCTCTTGTTATTTGGGGATGCAGTGCATGACAAATACCATGTTCCTAGGTCCGATATCACAGAGTTTGGTTTTGTTTTAAAACCACTAAGCGACATAACCCCAAATTTAAAACATCCGGTATTGGGTGAGACCATGATTCAATTATGGAATAAGTTTGATTCGTCTAGAGAAGTCATGCGGTCAATGCCTGAACAATTCTGCTTATGATCAATATCATTTGTTTCGGAGACTCCATCACTGAAGGTGCCGAATTTACGATTAATGACCGTTGGACTAGCCTGTTACAGATAAAACTCGACACAGCAAAACCAGAAACCTTTAGCGTACATAATAAAGGTATTAGTGGTAATACCACGGCGCAAGGTTTTGATCGCATTAATACAGATGTACTCCCCTTACTGCCCGGGTTTGTCTTTATACAATTTGGTTTGAATGATGCGAATGTAAGAGACTTTTCCATGGAACCGCGAGTTGGACTAGCAGAATTTGAAAAAAACCTGAAAGAATTTCACCGCATAGTCAAAGCACATAATAGTGTGCCGATTTTTGTTTTGAATCACACCATTGGTGAAGTTGAAGACGAGCAAGGTAATGGCGAAAGTTATAATGATAATTTCGCACCATATAACAGGGCTATTCAGGCGATTGCCAATGAAGTGGGTGCATCATTAGTCGATATCCCTATGCAGATGTTAGCGCGAGGAATTAAGGCAGAGGATTTTGTTTCAGACGATCAAATTCATCTTTCATTGGCTGCTAATAATGATTATGCAGAGTTTATTTACGCTGGTTTAAACGCAATAAAACTATAAAAACAACCGGCAGTGATGGAATATTTCTCTGAGGCTGTAATAATATAACCTATACATACTGGAGCCCTGACAAAATGAATGCCAGCTTAATTTACAAACTAGTTCTTGTGATCACCATTGTTTCTCTAAGTGGATGTAAACAATATACAACAACAAAAAGGGTGAATAATATAGAAGCGGCGGTCACCAGCTATGATGTAGCAATGCGCTGGGCACAATACCCGGAAGCATATGCCTATCATCTATCTCCAGATGGCACTCAACCCCCTGCCGATTTAGAGTCTTTAAAAGAACTTAGTGTGACCGGAGTAAAGGTCATACAAAAAGTGCTTAGCCCGGATAGCACTGAAGCAATTGTAAAAACAGAAATAAGCTACTTTTTTAAAGACCAAGGAACGATCAGAAAACTTAAGCTTGAGCAGCGATGGTGGGTTAAAGAAGAAACGAATCAATGGTTTATTGATGGAGAGTTTCCTGTCTTCAAATAAAAGCCTCCCTAAAAATACACTTTTCGCGCGATTATTGTGTCAACCCTGTGTCCGCATCACCGGGCAGTATCTCTTCATGTATGTATATACACTTCGGTTTTGGCTTCCTGCGGTCGTGCGCGGAACTTCCTTACACTCACAATAAATTACTATTTATAGAGACGCCCTCAAATATTATGAGTACAAGGTTCTACCGCCATCAATATTAAGTACTTGGCCGGTAATGTAATCGGCATCTTTGATTAAAAATAAAATAGCTTTTGTTATATCTTCCACGTTGCCGGTTCTTTTCATCATGGTTTCATTCAATATTTCGTTCTTTTTTTCTTCTTCAATGTCATCTGGCCACATTATTACCCCCGGGGATATAGCATTGACGCGAATAGCTGGTGCCATTTCTTTTGCCAGCGATTGCGTTAGCATGACAAGCCCCGCTTTAGAGATACTATAGACAGAATGATTTCTTAATGGCCGGTTTGCATGAATGTCTGTGATATTAATAATGCAACCTTTGTTAGAACGTAATGATTTTGCTGCTAGCTGTGATAAAAAGAGAGGAGCCTTAAGGTTGGTGTTGATCAATTCATTCCATTGCTGGTCATCTAATGAGCCAAGTGATGTAGGGTAGTAGGCTGAAGCATTATTAATCAGGACATCTAGCTCGCCTTTAAAATCAAGCGCAGCATCGATCAAAGCTGAGTAATATTCTTCATGCTCAAGGTTTGCCTGAATCATAATGGCTGAATCACGTCGAATACCATTTAGTTTTCGTACCAATTCATGCGCCTCTTTAGCAGAACTATTATAGTGAATAATGACATTCATGCCGGATGAATGTAGTTGTTCCGCTATGGCCGCGCCTATACGAATTGCTGCGCCAGTTATCAATGCCGTTTTATTTATCACAAATGTTTATTTCATTTAATTGTTGTATTGAATCATTCTAGAAACAGAATAACATGGACGAATTATGACACAATCGAAACTATTAAAGACGGAATCAATATTGCCGGTTCCGGATCAAGACGCACTTATTCAAAGTGAAAAACTGATCGAGCGCATCAAACAAGCCTTGCGTAAGCAAGGTGGCGTAATTAGTTTTGATGAATACATGAACATGGTTCTGTATGAATCTGGGTTGGGTTATTACAGTGCGGGTAGTCGTAAATTTGGTTCAGAAGGTGATTTTGTAACGGCACCGGAATTATCGCCAATATTTTCACAGTGTTTGGCGAATCAATGTGCCGAGATCTTAAACGAACTTGGTAGCGGCACTATTCTGGAGTTGGGTGCAGGCACTGGTGCCATGGCCAGAGATATTTTACTAGAACTGGAAAAACAAAATTCGCTACCTGATAATTATTTAATACTCGAAGTCAGCGCCGATCTAAAACAGCGACAACAAGATGAGTTAAAAGAAACTATTCCACACCTTCTCGAACGAGTCGTTTGGTTAGATGCACTACCCAAAGAAGGCATTTCAGGCGTCATCCTTGCGAATGAAGTCTTGGATGCGTTACCTGTGAAGCGATTTAAAAAACTAGCTACAGGTTTCAAAGAAATGAAGGTCGGTTTAGGGGTTGATCAGTTTGTCTGGGTTGAGAGTGACGCTGAGGATAAGCTGCTGAATAGCCTGAAAAGGATAGAAGATGACCTATCAACATCATTTCCCGAGAATTATATTTCTGAGATAAATACCCAGCTTGAACAATGGTTAAATGGCTTAGAGGAAGTACTAAATAAGGGAGTAATGTTATTCATCGATTATGGATACTCGGCAGCAGAGTATTATCATCCAGAAAGAATGGATGGTAGCTTGTTGTGCCATTATCGACATCGCGTGCATGCTGATCCGTTTTATTATCCCGGTTTACAAGACATCACTAGCTCTGCCAATTTTACCGCCATCGCGGAATGTGCTGACTCAATTGGTTTGCATGTTAGTGGCTACACTAATCAGACCTATTTTCTATTTGGTTGTGGTCTTGAAGATTTACTCGCAGATATGAATCAGCTTGAGATTAAAGCGCAAACGAAAATAGCGCAGCAAGTACGTGTGTTAACCATGCCAGAAGAGATGGGCGAACGCTTCAAGGTCATGGCGCTGACAAAAGATTATGATAATGTTTTGAAAGGATTTGCATTAATGGATCAGCGTGTTCGCTTATAAATAGAAAATATTCTTGCCGCATCGCATAGCGATAGGCATTGCGCTGCGTTTATTATCCTCATGTAATAAAGAAATCGGTAGAGTAATAAGCCTGTTGAGAATATTGCTAATGCCACTGCCATTGCCATTGCAAAATAGATATCAATAATGTGCTTTATGTATACATCAGAGAATCGCAACGATTATTAAAAGGCTTCATAGTCAATCATTAATAATGAAATCCTCGTTAGCTTAAAAAGGTTGATGTTAAATTATTACAAGAACATATATTCAGGCTGTTATATGTTCGATTCAGTAGACCCACAAAAGCTTTATAGCGCTGCTCGAAATATCGAGATTGCTGTCTGTAAACTGGTTCACAACGTTGATGTAAATTGAGAACTATTCTTATATAGTAATTTTCTGCCTACAGAAGGAGTCGTCAACCTGAGCTATGAACGGCTATGTGGTAAACTTATCGCAACACAAGATAATATTGAAAAATAAGTGCTAATAAAAAAAATCGGATGATAACATCGGTGATTCAACGAATGGCCAGCTCAGTATTCTTACCTATTTAATATTGGAATAATCTTTGGACTTAATACAACTCATCATTCTTGCATTGATACAGGGCATCACTGAATTCTTACCTGTTTCAAGTTCAGCGCATTTGATTCTGGTACCTTTATTAACCGATTGGCAGGATCAAGGTTTAGCAATAGATGTTGCTGCACATTTCGGTAGTCTCTTTGCAGTAGTCTTTTATTTAAGAAAAGATATTTCGCGCATATTGATTGCTGGCATCGACTCAATAAGAAATAAAGAAGTAACGACTCAAGACAGTAGATTATTTTGGTATCTTGCTATTGCCAGTCTCCCGGTATTAGCAGCGGGCTTTCTATTAAGAGATTTCATTTCAGCCTATCTACGTGATCCTTTAGTCATTGCCTATGCATCAATAGGGTTTGGTTTATTACTCTGGTATGCGGACGCGAAAGGAAAACGACTTCGGCAAATAGATTCTATCAATCTGCGTGATGCAATCTTGATTGGTTTAGCTCAAACACTGGCATTAGTGCCGGGTACATCACGTTCAGGGATTACAATGACAGCGGCGCTCATGTTAGGGATGGATCGAACCAGCGCAGCACGGTTTTCATTTTTAATGGCGGTACCAATCATCTTAGCTGCTGGCGGATATGAATCATTAAAATTGATTCAAATGAATGTTGGTGTGGATATAGTTAACTTTATTGTTACTGCATTACTTTCAGCTATCAGTGCATTTTTGGCAATTCATCTCTTTATGAAATTCCTCGATAAAGTTGGGATGTTGCCGTTTGTTGTTTATCGAATAGTGTTGGGTATTGTTCTGATATTTCTATTTGTCTAATTTCATTGGTTAATTATTTCATGCTTGATAAAGTGTAAATGATCCAATGACTATAAATCCGGCCCCGGCAATATAAGAAAGTATTTTTTCATCAATGTATTCGGACAATAAACTTCCTGCGATGACACCAATGGCAGATGCAACTACCAACGCTGTTGAAGAAGCAAAAAACACCGTTAGTCTACTAACCTCTTTATCTGAAGCAAACAATATTGTTGCAAGTTGAGTTTTATCACCTAATTCTGCGATAAAAACAGCTGCGAATATGGTGAAAAATATTTTTAGTTCCATTCTGTTTCCTGTGATTAATTTAGATTTCTTTTATATTTTTTATCTGTTGTTTTTTTATCTCTTGCCCAAGGATTTTACCTTCGAATCCTTGCCTTTGTAATTCACTTGTATCGATTTCGCTAGCTGCTTTCAGAGCAGACTGGAAATATTTAATCTGCGGATATTCTCTATCTTCGAATCCAGCACAGCCGCGAGCGTCTGCTTCGCAGGCGATGAGGAATTGTTCAAAGCGTTCGGGCCGTCTGAAGGCGTCCAGTTGTTCCAGTTTTTTTAAAACTGTTTCAGGTTTCATTTCTTGTATGCGATGACAATCAAGATGAAATCTTGAAACATTAACCGCAAGCTCACGGTATTTATTTGGGATGCGGTAGCGTTTACATAACTTGTCGATTATCTTTGCGCCACGTTCTTCATGACCGTAATGGCTGGGTAGTTTATCTTTTGGTGTGGTTGCCTTGCCGAGGTCATGTACCAGTACGGCAAAGCGTATTATTGGGTCATCAGATAGACGTGTCGATTGGTTCAGGCTCATGATGGTGTGCAGGCCGGCATCGATCTCAGGATGGTATTCTTCAGTTTGTGGTATGCCGAACAGGGCCTGTATTTCGGGGAAAAGTTTTTCTAGTGCGTTACAGGATTGTAATACCAATATAAAGCGTGCCGGGTATTTTCCCGATAAGGCTTTTTCCAGTTCTGTCCATACACGTTCAGGAACCAGTGCTTCTAATTCATCTGATTCAGAGATGTCTTTTAATAATGCCATTGTTTCTGGTGCAATCTTGAAACCAAGACTGGCTGCGAAACGTGCAATACGTAACACGCGTAGCGGGTCTTCTATAAAAGCAGGAGACACATGACGTAATATATTTTCTTTTAAATCCGCTACACCACCATAAGGGTCAATGAGAGTGCCGTGTTCGTCTTCGGCGATGGCATTGATAGTAAGGTCTCTGCGTTGCAGGTCATCTTCCAGTGTGACATCGGGCGAGGCATGAAAGGTAAAGCCTTTATAACCTTTACCAGATTTCCGTTCTGTACGAGCTAAAGCGTATTCTTCTTTTGTTTCAGGATGAAGGAAAACAGGAAAGTCTTTGCCAACGGGTTTGAAGCCTTTATCCAACATCACTTCTGGTGTCGCGCCGACGACGACCCAATCCCGATCTTTAACTGGAATATCTAATAGTTTGTCACGTACGGCGCCGCCGACTAAGTAAGATTGCATGTGAATATCTTGCCGATCAAATGACAATACGACAAGTTATCTTCGTGATTTTCTACGAAATTGCATATAGGCAGATCGATAGGAGATGTTGTTTAAGTATTGGGGTACGACGCTTTCTATTGCGGTTGGTTGAATATTATAGTTAGCAAGGTCATTACACTCACAAGTACTATCTGTTTTTGCTGAGAGATAGTTATCAGTAGAAAAGGGTTTGCCTGGTACAAAATCAAATACGGCAGCTTGTATGTGCGATAAGATATCATTTAATGGAATAATCTTGCGTTTCAGGCCTAATATCTGTGCGGTGTAATTAACCAGATCTTTCAGACTATAAGCTTGTGGCCCGCATAATTGGAATTTTTTATTAAAACTTTCCCGATCGTTTAGTGAGCGTGCCATCATTTCGCTAACATCTAATACATAGACTGGAGCAAACTTTGTGGCATGACAGGCTAGCGGGAAAAATAGCGGTGTCATTTTTAATAAGCCTGCAAATCGATTAAAGAAACTATCGTTTTTACCAAAGATGACTGAAGGTCGAAAACTGGTGACGTTTATTCCAGCGTTGTTTGAGTGTAAGAGTTCTTCGGCTACACCTTTGCTTCGTAAATAATGACTCTTTCCGTTTGTTGCATCCGCATTCAAAGCACTCATTTGCAAGAATCGTTTAATACCTTTCTCAGCGCATGCGCTGATTAGATTCTGGACCAGCTCAACATGTACTTTTTTGAAGCCTTTACCACTAGTTCCTTTTTCATTGAGAATGCCAATTAGATTAATGACGGCATCACAGTCGGCAAGGTGTAGTTTGAGTTTTTCCGGATCATGAATATTTGTTTGTATTAACTCCAGACCGGGTAACACAATGAGATCGTCGCGATTGTATTCACGACTACGGGTCAAAACTTTCAATTCATAACCTTCTTGGGATAAGCGATTGCACAGCGAACGACCAACGAAGCCAGTTCCTCCCAGTATTGCGATACGTTTAATTAACATGTTTATTATCCGATATTTTAATGGCGGTACAGCTCAAATTAGTAGCCAGATTATTTTTATTTGAAGTGATTAGTGCCATGCGTTCCTTTAGTGGTTTGATCCCGGTTTGCAGACGCCAATCATAGATATTAGCGTAAGTTAGAACGCGGCGGACATATTTACGAGTTTCTCTAAATGGAATTTGTTCCACCCAGATATCAGGTTCTTCACAACCTTTTTTGGGTAACCATTTTGAAACGCGATGAGGACCAGCATTATAGGCTGCTGTTGCCAAGACCATATTGCCGTTAAACCGGTCCAGCATTTGTTTCATATAAGCACTACCAATCGGGATATTGGTTTCAGCCTGTTTCAATTTGCTGGTCTTAAAACCTTTAAGACCAATACGCTTTGCGGTCTCGCTTCCTGTCTTAGGCATGACTTGCATTAAGCCAAGCGCACCAGCTGGTGATTTTACATCCTCAATGAAAGCACTCTCGGCGCGTACTAATCCATACATCCAGCTAGGATCTATATTACGTTTCTTGGCGTACTTATTAAGCAGATCAGCAAACAGGATTGGAAAACGTAGCTCTAGATTATCGTAGGCCTTGGCTCGGCCCATCGTAAAGATAGCGCGATTGTGCCATCCCCATTGTGTTACGACAGCTGCAGCCATTTGCATTTGGTAGCTTGTCATATTGTTTAGTGCATGATGCCATTCACGTCGACCGGGGTATTTCATATTCAGTTTATAGAATTCATAAGCTCGTTTAATCGCAGGCAATGATTCGATTCGATTAAACTCCTCCAGGTTCTCTGGTAAGGGGTGATTATTCATGTCGTAGGCAACATTAACTCTATCAGCAGCCAGGAAACCGTAATAATCACGTTCTTTTGCAAGCGCTGCATAAATTTCTTTTGCCTTATCAGGCTCGCCGGTTTCTTCCAAGGCACGTGCGTGCCAATAACGCCAGCGCATTTCTAGATCGACATCAGGAACTTGTCCCGTCGTCCACTTTTTTAAGATAGGCCAGTCATGATTTGCCAGCGCAAGGCGTAATCGATAATGAAATACTTTGTCATTAACATGGCGATTATCAATTTGGTCTAGCAGCTGTAATGCGAGTTTACTTTTATTACTCGCCGCGCGAATGGCGAGAGTGCGTTCTATCTCAGCGACTTCATCAGATGTAAAAGAAAACTGTTCTTCTAGTGCATCGAGGCGTTTAATAGCCTTGCCAACATCTTTTCTGGCTAAACGTAAAATACCATGTGTCAGAATCTCTCTGGCAATAGGCGTATCTTCAAGTTTTGGTTTAAGTGTATATTTATAAGGGTTTTGATGTATTTGAACCCATTGTTTCGCAAGTGCCTTATGTTTTGGATCGAGACGAGTAGATAAATAATTAACTAAACTAAGCTGATTATTTTGCATCGATAAACGGAGACGCTCCCACACCAACTCATCAGTCATCAAGTCACTCTTGTATAGCAATGCAAAAGCAGGATCGCATTGGGAAGGCAGTGAATTACCCGCGAGCCAAGTAGTACGAATATCTTCTAACAGGAACGTGTCGTTATTCGTTTTGATTCTGGCCTGTAGCTGATAACACTGCAGGGTGGTATTAGATTGCGGCGTGTAGTTATCTAGGAAGGTTTGCCAATGACCTCGCTTCACCAAGAGTTTCAACCATGATTTCCGTAAGCCGGCGGTTACAGGTAGATCAGGGTAACGATTGAGGAAGGTTATAATCTCGCCATCTTTCAACTTCCAGAGATGCTTTCGTAAGTACTCGTAGCGCAAATAAGGATAGAGTGGATAATCTTTTAGTGTGTTTGCTATTTTACCGAATGTCTTATATTGCTTTGTATCCAATGCTTTTTTAGCAGCGAGATAATCCTTGCGCTGAGATTCAATCGATTTAGCGAAGGCAGGCGTGGTTAATATTGCCAAGATAGTGATGAAAAGCAGCATTAGCAACGTTTGCTGCATTGTAGGCATCAAAGAGGCCTTATTGGTTATTATCGAGGCTGTTTTTTGCATTGGTTGATTGTATTAAAAATTAACATTAAGAATTGTCCATATTCAACAAAAGTTCGCAATATTTTGCCTATAGACAGTTAAGATAAGCAGTCATATTTCTTGACAGCTAACGTGCCGTTCCGAATAAATAGTTTAAGGCATAGCATGCCGCTCTTCATTAATAATTCATGGTATAACATACCTTAACCGTACCTTATCAATCATTCACGATAAAATGACTTATGTTCGCTGAAATTACATTACAAATAATCATTTTTTACGCTTTAGCTGGGATTTTTGCCGGGCTTATCGGTGGCATGATCGGTTTAAGTGGCGGTGTCATTATTGTCCCTGTTTTGCATTTCTTGTTTATCCAACAAGGGTTCCCTTTGGAAATACTCATGCAATTGGCTGTGACGACATCATTGGCGACAATTATTGTGACATCTTCATCTGCAACCTATGTGCACCACAAAAAAGGCGCTGTCTTGTGGCCGGCGGCGAATCGCCTTGCACCAGGCTTATTAATAGGCGCTTGTCTGGGAGCTTTATTAGCTGATTATTTCTCGAGTTTCGTTTTGAGAACGATCTTTGGTGTATTCGAAATATTGGTTGGAATTCAAATATGGCTAGATTTTAAACCTAAGGCACATTCAGTACTACCAGGAACTCCCGGTCTGGTGGGGTCTGGTGTTGCTATTGGCCTACTATCAACCTTGATGGGGATTGGTGGTGGTACTCTGACGGTGCCATTTCTACTGTGGTGTAATGTCAATATGCGAAATACTGTTGCAGTATCGTCAGCATGTGGATTTCCGATAGCGGTTGCGGCAACAATTGCATTGGTTATTGCCGGCTCGGATGAACAGGCTGTTCCGGCGTATTCTCTGGGTTATTTATATTGGCCTGCCGCAATCATCATTAGCGCGATGACAATTTTTTCTGCGCCTTTGGGTGCTCGTTTGGCTCACTATCTTCCAATTATCACTTTAAAACGTGTTTTTGCTGTTGTCCTGGTGATAGTAGGAATACGGATGCTTGTACCTTAAATCACTCATAATAAACGGCATGTTATATAAAAGGTGAATCTGTGGCGCTTGTTTGGGATCAATACTGTTTTAAAAATACCGATTTACAAACCGAGAAAGTATCAAGCAAGGTAAGTGAAAATGAAGAGACTGCTGAAGAGAATAAAAATCTGTATTGTAAATTCTGTAAGAATTATATCACCGCCCTAAGTGCAGCTATCGCTATCAATGGTGAGCATACACATACTTTTTCTAATCCTGCTGGATATACCTACACTATTAATTGCTTTCAATCGGCGCCTGGCTGTCTAATTGTTGGGGATCGTACTGATGAATATACCTGGTTTAGTGATCATCAGTGGCAGCTAACCGTTTGTCATTCATGTAAAGAGCAGCTCGGTTGGCTATTTTCCAATGACCAACAGTTTTATGCATTAATTGCTGATCGATTAAGATTAGAGTAGTAGTGATTATTTCAATTCAGGCTTATAGAGAAAGCCAAGGAAAAAAGAAATAACAATAAAAAATAATGAGATGTAGAGGTCCCTAATGAGGATATAGAGCACTAAGCCAAGTATCGCGGGTAGATTGCACAAAGACATACCGATAACGATGTAGGTAATATAGGTTTGTAAATCGATTGCTGTGTTATCAATACCAAGCAGAATATTGTCTCTAATCTTATTCTGATGGCGTTTAAACCGACCTAACAGTACTAAAGAGAGCGGAATACTTAATATGCAGATGCCGATTAAAATATTTTTCAAATCTGGCAAGATAGCTTCTTGTAGTTGCAACTTGTCCATATAAAAAACAACAATTAGAAACATCGGTGAACTGGCGAGCATACCAAACCAAAGGATCTTGCTGTTATTTCTAATATGCGTATCGTTTAATTGTTGTGGTTTATTCATTGAATGCAATTTTTCAAGTAAAGATAATGTTAGGTATTTATAACATGACGATATTACAAAAAACACTCAGCTTTAATACTAAAGCACGGCAGGCACACGAATTCACCCGTGAGGTACAAATGTTTGTTGCTGATAGCGGCATAGGTATTGGTCTATGTCATCTGTTTATACAGCACACCAGCGCTTCGCTAATGTTGTGTGAGAATGCTGACCCAGATGTGCGTATTGATCTGGAAACCTTCATGCAAAGTGTTGCGCCGGATGGCGACCCCATGTTCTGTCATACAACTGAAGGGCCAGATGATATGCCAGCGCATATCCGCACATTGATAACCAATGTTAGCCTGACTATTCCCATTACAGATTCAATGTGCCAGTTGGGAACCTGGCAGGGAATTTATTTATGGGAACATAGGGCCCAATCACATAGTCGTAATGTCATCATGACAATTAATGGAGAATAAAAATGGCGAAGGCAAGCTGGAATGAAGTCGTAATAGCAGAAAGTGATGTTTATGAAAAAGTGGAGGGTAATATTTATTTTCCTTCTGATTCAATTAATAAAGAATATTTTAAAGAAAGCGACACACATTCAACCTGTTTCTGGAAAGGTAAAGCCAGTTACTATGATGTAGAAGTGAACGGGGAAACAAATAAAGATGCTGCTTGGTATTATCCTGATCCAAAATCAAAAGCAGAAAATATTAAAGATCATGTGGCGTTCTGGAAAGGGGTAGATGTAACAGAATAATATTGAGATTAGTATTTAACTAAGTTCAGCTTTCGGCTGGAAGCGGTAGTTAATAAAATTCATTAAAAGTTGTTGCTTCATACCCAAAGCGGACGTTTTAATAATACTGTTATGTGTCACTCATTCTGGAATAATTTATGTTTGTAGTAATTCTGAAAGCAACTATTGGTGATCTCGGTCAGGAGTATACGGAAGCACTTGAGCAAATGAAAAGGTTGGCCTTTGAAGAATATGGCTGTCTTGAGTTCACCGCAATGATGGACGGAAATAAACGAATGGCGCTCTCATACTGGGAGTCCGAAGAACAAATAAGAAACTGGAAACAAAATTGTGAGCATTTAAAAACTCAGGATCAAGCTCAAAAGACATGGTATAAATCCTATTCAGTACAGGTAGCTGAGATCACACGTGAATATAGTTTCAGCACATAACAAAACGCACCAGTCGTGCCGGATACCGCTGTGCTAGTCGTTAACTTCCGCTACTGGCCGATAGCAGTAACTGTCACTTTTATTGTTTAGCGCCTAACCGTAGTGCTCTTTCTTTTCTTTTATCCAAATCAGTTTGATCTTCTTCCCATCCCTGGCTATGTAGCATGATGATATTGCTTAATGCTTGTATGTGTTCATCATCATTGTTTAATGCGGGAATATAAGAAAACTTTTCGCCGCCGGCCTCAAGGAAAAATGTTCTATTTTGTATATCGATTTCTTCAAGCGTTTCCAGACAATCGGCTGAAAAACCGGGGCAAATAATTTGTACATGTTTTGTGCCTTTTGCGCCGAGTTCTTTTAAGGTGATATCGGTGTAAGGTTGTAACCATTCTTTCGGACCAAAGCGGGACTGAAAGGTGAGTTGCCATTCGTCATCATTTAGTTCGAGCTTTTCAGCGACTGATCGTGCTGTCTTATAACATTCGCAGTGATAAGGATCGCCTTTAAGTAAATAATCTTTTGGTAAGCCATGAAAAGAAAACAATAGTTTGTCAGGCTTAGAATTTGTTTCCCAGTATTTACTAATGCTGTTTGCTAATGCATTTATATAATCAGGATTGTCATGATAGTGATTAATCATTCTTATTTCAGGAATCAAACGCCAGGTTTTTAAAACATCTGAAACTGCATCCAAAGTTGAAGCGGTTGTAGAGGCTGAATATTGTGGATAAAGCGGAAATATCAATACACGATTGGCATTTGCATCACGCAGTTTTTCCAAACCAGATTTTATTGATGGATTGCCATAACGCATGGCCAGTTCTACCTTAACGGGTCCTGAAAATCGATTATCAAGTTCCTGCTGAATACTGACTGCTTGTTTTTTGCAGATAGAGAGTAATGGCGAGCCATCTTCTGTCCAGACTTTCTCATAAGCTTCTGCTGAACGCTTTGGACGGGTGCGTAAAATCACACCATGTAATACAAACCACCATATTAACTTTGGTACTTCAATAACGCGCGAGTCTGAAAGAAACTCCGCTAGATATTTACGTAAGGCAGCAGGTGTCGGTGCATCCGGTGTGCCTAAATTAGTGACCAGGACACCGGTACAAGCGGGTATATCATGTCTATAATCAGGATTGCCTTTATATTTCATAACACCATTTATATAGGAGTCGAGCGTGTTTGTAAAAAATATTAATGAATGTCCGGAATTTATTGCCAATGATGGTTGCTTAATACGGGAATGGATACACCCAAAAAATGACTCGGTTGAGTTGCCGTACTCGGTTGCAATGGCAACTGTTGAGATAGGCAAACAAAGTTACAAACATAAGCTGGAACAAACAGAAGTCTATATTGTATTTTCAGGGCAAGGTGTCATGCATATAAATGATGAAAAGCAAGAAGTGGATTCCGGTGAAGCCATACTAGTGCCAGCAGGAGCGACTCAATGGATAGAGAATATAGGTGATGAAGAATTATGTTTTATTGCTATTGTTAATCCGCCCTGGAGTGATACAGGCGATATAAGAGTTGAGGATTAGATATTCATTGTGTCAAACTAATTGAGAACATTGCCCGCATTTCCATCTGCTGTGAATGAGGGTAATGACAACGCTTACCTGAAACGGAAGGAGTGGTTACTTAGTCGTTAAAAGGTAGATAAAAGGGCGATTTTACTTCTTGTTGATAGCCTGTCTCTTGACTACTTAATCCATAAAAGCTTTGTGAATTTTATGATTTCCTTATGTAGATCACGGAAACCACAGGAATGCGGTGTACAACCCCTCGCACCGAGTGTTGATTCCCAATCTTCAGGTAAGGCAACATTGGGCCTGCCTGTCATTGGGTAAATTTAGATGACGCTATAGTCAGTTAGTCCTCAAATGTTGAGTTTATTACCGTCAGTTTTAGATAAATTTATATCAGGAAGACTCGTTCCGAAAAGATGATCGCAAGCACTATCATCTTCATAAATTGGTAGGTTAGCTGATAATTGATCAAGGCTAATTTAATGAGTCTAGGAATATTTTGAAGATTGTTTTTTACGTAGTAGATTCCGATATTCAATGTGAATCTTTTTACATCGGTCACCGAGCTCAGATTTATCGTCAATATTATCGACATAAAAACGAATCAAAGACCGTATTGGGCCTTCAACGATGTTGTATTCAATATTTCCATCAGCAACTTTGCTTATTTTTTTTAAATAACGTATTAAAAACCATTCTGTGGTGTAGGCCTCAATTTCTGCTTGTTCGATCTCTTTAATATGTTTTATTACATAGAGACGGAAGTCACCGAAATAGATCTTTTTCATAAGCCTGATAGTATAAATATCAACATCTGCTTATTTTATCCTATACAAGAAAATGAAAATATCGCTATTGAACTAATTAATACTATTTTTATTGCGCATTTTCCAGGGCTGCGATTCGTTCTTCCAACGGAGGGTGACTCATGAATAGACGTTTAAAGCCTGTTGGTACTCCACCACTGATTCCAAATGCAGACATCTCGTCTGGAAGTGATTGTGGATTGCTGACTTGTTGAAGACGGCGCAAGGCAGAAATCATTTTTTCCCGGCCGGCTAGATAGGCGCCGCCTTCATCAGCTTTAAATTCGCGTCGACGAGAGAACCACATGACGATCGTACTTGCGAGCACAGATAAAATCATTTGTACGAAAATGACTCCAATCCAATAGCCTGGTCCGTGTCCCCGTTCGATTTTAAACACAAGTCGATCGAGCAGGTGACCAATAACTCTGGAAAAGAATATGACAAAGGTGTTGACCACGCCTTGAATCAAAGCAAGCGTTACCATATCGCCATTCGCGACGTGACTAATTTCATGCCCCAACACAGCTTCAACTTCACCTTGGTTCATGTTATCTAAAAGGCCCTGACTAACAGCAACTAATGCTGCATTTTTATTCATGCCGGTAGCAAAGGCATTAGGTTGTGGTGAATTGAATATACCTAGTTCAGGCATTTTAATACCTGCTTCTCTTGCCTGCATTTCAACAGTTGATACTAACCACTCTTCTTGTTGTGTTGTCGGTGTTTCGATCAATTTAACGCCCATTGTCTTTTTTGCCATCCATTTTGAAATGGCTAGCGAGATAAGCGATCCACCCATACCAAAGACAGCAGAGAAGATCAGCAAGGAATTCAGGTTCAAGCCACCGCCTTGTTGTTCTAATGCGGTATCTATACCTAGTAAGCGCATGCTTATGCTAAGCACAATCATAATGGCAATGTTGGTGCCAAAGAAAAGTAACATCCGTAACATCTTGTACAGGCTCCTTAATTAATAATTACTATATAGATTGTAGCGTATTCAAAAAATTCAATAGATTATGTTTTTCTTAGAACAAGCATAGGTGAACTAGCGAGCACTTTACGCGTGCCGATTAATCCAGTAGCAACAATTATTAAACAACAAACCAAAGGTGCTACTAGCCAGAGGAGAGGATTAATGACGATGTCCATCTTGAATACATATTCTGCCAGCGCCAATTCGATTATTGATGCTGCTATGGCAGATAATATGCCGGTAATTATCCCCAGGAGCATAAACTCCGCGATTAAACCGGAAATAATTTGTTTGCGGCTTGCGCCGAGTGCACTCATAAGTGCTGATTCGTGTGTGCGTTCATCATGAGTGCTCTGCAGAGCAGCAAATAAAACAGCGATGCCGGTCAGAATGGTAAATATAAAAACGAACTCAACCGTGCGCACAACTTGATTCATAATCGCTCTGACTTGCTTTAAAATAGCATCGATATCAAAGACAGTAACGCTTGGGTATCGTTTAACGAGGTCTATCAATACAGAACGTTTTGAATCGGGGATAAATAGGCTGCTGATAAACGTACCAGGGTATGTCATTAAGGCGTTAGTATTCGAGACCACAAAAAAATTAGCATTGAATGAGTCCCACTCGACCCAGCGAAGATTGCTAACCTTACCTTTTATTTCTTGACCGGCAATAGAATAGCTTAAGTTGTCTCCGATCTTTATGCCTAGTGTTTCGGCAATACCTTCCTCTACTGAAAAATAATTTTCGATATTTTCACTTTCAGCCCACCATTCACCTGCCACTAAACGGTTATCCCTCTGCATTTTATCCGCATATGACAAATTAAATTCTCGTGCAGCAAGTCGGGTCGCACGCGGGTTTTCATAATCATCTGGATTTACATGGGTATAATTGATTTTTGTCAATCGCCCACGGATCATTGGATATAGCGCTATGTCATTTTTTAATGATGTTGATAGATGCTCCCGTATGCTCTCAACTTGATCGGGTTGAATATTAATTAAAAAATAATTTGGTGCGTCATCGGGTAAACGATTTTGCCAACCGGCTAATAAATCTGTGCGTACCAAAGTGAGTAATAACATGACAGTGACACCAATGCCGATACCCATTATCTGCATCACACTTTGATTTGATCGACGCGATACATTCGCTAAGCCATAACGAGCAGCCATCTTTAGCTTTGGCTGTAGTTGCTTCAGTAGTTTAATAATTATCTTTGCCGAGACTGCGAGTACTATAGCTGTCAAAAATAAACCGAGTACCGTATATATCGTTAATGTTATGTCACCTGATTGCCATGGGCTGAGCAAAACTAATGCGATGATCGCGATTGTATATATGACGTAGTTATTTAAGGGCAATGGAGTTAAATCTTTACGCAATACTCTTAGTGGTGATATTTTTCTTAAACGCATCAGTTGAGGTAATGCGAACGCTAATACGGTAATCAACCCTGTGAATATCCCGGAGAAAACGGGCCGCCATGATGGCTTAGGTAATGATTGTTGTGTCATGCCAATCATCATTTGGTTTAAGCCTTCTTGAGCAAAAAAACCGATGGCGCAACCAATCAAACTGCAGATAAGGCCAAGCATCATTAGTTGGTAGAAATAGATCTGTGTTATTTCCCGTTGCTGTAGTCCTAAACAACGCATGATGGCGCAATTATCATAATGTCTGACTGCGAATCGTTGTGCAGACATTGCTATAGCCAGACCAGCTAAGGCAATACTGACTAATGCTGCCAGTCCTAAGAACTGTTCAGCGCGCACGAGTGCAGTCTTAATCTCCGGACGGGCATCCTTTATGCCTTGTACACGTACATTTTCATTTTTATCTAGTTTAAGTTGGTCTCGGTATAGATCTATGGATTCAGATTTTCCGCCTAGTAATAATCGATATTGAATACGGCTGCCGGGTAAGATTAATTTCGTTTTGTCCAGATCAGCACGGTTCATCAACAATCGAGGTGCTATGTTGAAGAGGTCGCCGCCGCGATCTGGTTCGTATGTTAAAATTTTATCAACGATTAATTCAGCAGCTCCTACATTGATTGATTCGCCTAGCTTGACCTGCAAGGCTTGCATTAAACGACTGTCTACCCAAACTATACCTGATGCAGGAATAGAGTCATTGATTTGCTCCTGGTTAAATAGATCATCACTCGTCCTCAGGTGTCCACGTATGGGGTAATTAGCATCTACTGCTTTAACTTCAGCCAGCTCAAGGTTATCGCCATTAACCACAACACTACGAAAGCTCTCGTTAAGCGAAATGATTAATCCTGCACCATCAGCGCTATCTATATATTCATTCTTTATTTTAGCCGATGAGATTAAGACCAGATCAGCTGCGAGTAACTCTGTTGCTTGTTGTTCCGTTGCACGTCTAACACGGTCGGTAAAAAAACTTACCGAGGAGAGACAGGCGACAGCGATCAGGATTGAAATACCTATCAGACGAAGTTCGCCCGAATACCAATCTCTTTTTAATCCAGTGGAGGCGAATTTGAACGTATTCATTATGTATTTTTGGTAATTTGTCCGCCCGCCATGATTACTTTTCGATCACACAGACTCGCTAAGGCATCGTCATGAGTCACCATCACAAGTGTTGTGCCATTATCTTTATTCATTTTGAATATAAGATCGATAATTCTCTGGGCGGTTTTTTGATCCAGGTTGCCCGTTGGCTCATCTGCAAATAATATTTTAGGGTTACTTGCAAAAGCACGGGCGATAGCAACACGTTGTTGTTCTCCACCAGAGAGCTGGTTTGGGTAGTGATGTATTCGATCACTTAATCCGACGTCGGCTAATTTTTGTTTGGCGATTTCATCTGCCTGTTCTGACCCAGCAAGTTCAAGCGGTAATGCAGTATTTTCTAACGCTGTTAGGCCAGGCAACAGATGAAAGGATTGAAATACAAAACCAACGGATTGATTACGAATTTGCGCTCTGCCATCCTCATCTAAATCGTTTAAGATGGTGCCGTTTAGAATAACTTTGCCTGATGTGGGTATATCCAGTCCTGCGAGTAATCCTAATAATGTTGATTTGCCCGAGCCAGATACACCAATAACCGCTAAACTTTCGCCTTGTTTAATAGACAAATTAATATCATCGAGGATAGTGAGTGTTCCTTCGGGACTAGACACTTGCTTTCCAAGAGCCTTAGCTTGCACAATATTGTTACTATTTGAATCCATGTTTATGTATTACCGAACCTTAATTTTTGTTTTTTGTTTATTTTCTTTCCCTGTCCATGCACAAGAAAAGACGATACTTATATTAGGCGACAGCCTAAGCGCAGCTTATGGTATACCAGTAGAAGATGGCTGGGTATCATTACTGGAACAACGATTAGTCAGACAAAATTTGGAGCATAAAGTTGTTAACGCCAGCATAAGTGGTGAGACAACCTTGGGTGTTAAAACTCGACTCGAGAAATTATTAAATGAATACAGTCCTGAACTCGTCGTTATAGAATTAGGTGCAAATGATGGGTTACGCGGATTTGCACTTAGCGAGATAGAGCAAAACTTATCAGATATAGTTAATAATATAAAAAAAACTAATGCGGTTATATTACTAGTACCAATGCAACTACCGCCCAATTATGGTGCAGCTTATAATCAGCGTTTTATGTCAATCTATGAGTCAGTTACTGAAAAACAAGATGTTCGTTTGTCACCATTCATTCTTAAAGATATCGCACAGCATCCGGATTTAATGCAGGCTGATGGGCTTCATCCTGTCAAGGAAGCTCAAGCAATAATGTTGGAAAATCTCTGGCCTAGTCTGGAACCATTAATCATCAGATGAAATATTGTTGTTACTGTAGTGCCGAATTAGTCTATGACATCCCAAGTGATGATAATCGGCATCGCCATATTTGTCAGTCGTGCGATATTGTTCATTATCAGAACCCTAAAATTGTTGCTGGTTGTATCCCTGTTTGGGAAGATAAAATATTACTTTGTAAACGAGCGATAGAACCAAGGTTAGGTTATTGGACCTTACCTGCTGGGTTTATGGAAATGGGTGAGTCTACACTTGAGGCCGGTATTAGGGAGACCCTTGAAGAAGCCAATGCGCGTGTTGAGGTAGAAGATCTTTATGCTGTTTTTAATTTACCTTATGTTGATCAGGTTTATATGATGTATCGATCAAGGTTATTAGACCTGGATTTTTCGGCGGGTGTTGAAAGTTTGGAAGTAAAATTATTTAAGGAAGATGAAATCCCATGGGATGAACTGGCATATGCAACAATTAGAGAAACGTTAAAGCTTTATCTGGAAGATAAAAAGGCAGGAAAATTCCAGTTACACACCGGAGACGTCATAAAAAACAACAGTCGTTATGACTTCATTGAAACCTTAATTTAAAAAGCAAGAAACTAAATTAAACTTCAACCCACTTACCATTGCTGGCTTCGTAATTCTTACTTTCGTTAGAGATACGATCACCGTTATCAAATTCTTCGTCATTCCAGTAACATTTCATGTCTGCCTGCGTTAAAACAGTCGCGTCATCATCAACCGGGCCGGTAACTGGCGATGTCTTTTTAGCCGGGTCTGCTGCATCTACTGGTTTTGGGTCTGACATTGTTTTCTCCCTTTAGATGTAATTTTTAAGCTATTTTAATCTCTGGAATTAATTTCTTCCAGCTTTCACTACAAAAATAGCTTACTAGCGCAGTTTGGCCTTGTCACTTATATGCGCCAGAATAATACTAGTTGAATCTGTTTCACAATTAAAAACAGCACTGTTGTCCTGTTTTGCCTTGGGCTCATCAGACACACAGCAGATGCAAATTAAGCCTGCCTGGTTTAACGAACGACTTATTTCTTCAATGTTGCCGTCAATTTCATCCTGGTTCAGTACGATACTGACGTGGCCACTATCAAACAGTTGTCGTTCAAGTTCTTGTGCAGATTGAACATTATTTTGACCCTGCAACCAAGCAGTGAAAGCATGTTGGCCGTACCGTGCAACGCGCTCTTCCATACTAACCGCCTGAATATCTGCATTATCAGCAAGACCGGTGATCATACCCGCACCAACGGTGACATTGCTTAATCGGTCAATAATGATGAATGCGCCAGTTCCTTTGCATAAGCGATAGGGATCAATTGCGGCAGTTGACGTGAGTGTTACATCGCAATGGCCGATTTCATTCAGATTGAGTTCGTTTGCTTCTAATTTATCCATAGAGTTGACATCAATCCGATGATGGATCTTCGAGACAGCGCCAGTAATAGTCCTGGTAGCACGTTTTATGTAATACTCTTTGCCAACATTTAATGCCTGTTCAGTCATCCAGACGATATTCGCTTCGAACTTGTTCCCTAACGCAGGCTGATTATCACTGTGCGTAATCATGTCTCCACGACTGACATCTATCTCATCGTTGAGCGTAAGTGTAACGGCCATAGGCGGGAAGGCTTGCTCTAGCTCACCTTCGTAAGTCACAATTGATTTTATCGTGCTTGTTTTTCCAGAAGGCAACACGGTTACTTTATCGTTCTTGCGAACAATCCCTGAAGCAAGAGTACCGCAATAACCCCGAAAATTGAGGTCCGGACGGTTGACGTATTGCACCGGAAAACGCATATCTTCGAAGTTTCTATCATTAGCAATCTCGACAGATTCTAAAATTTGCATCAACGGCTCTTCGTCATACCAAGGCATCTCGGTACTTTGATTAACAACATTCTCACCTTTCAATGCAGAGATAGGGATAAACTTAATATCAGCGCGGTCTAGTTTGGTGGTGAAATTTAGATAGTCTGTTTTGATCTTGTTATAGACATCTTCATCGTAATCAACCAGATCCATTTTGTTGATAGCAACGATAATGTGCTTTAGTCCAAGCAAGGAAGAAATAATGGTATGACGCCGAGTTTGAACTTGTACACCATGCCGCGCATCGATAAGGATGATAGCTAGGTCGCAAGTTGATGCACCTGTTGCCATATTGCGAGTATATTGTTCATGTCCGGGTGTATCAGCAATGATAAATTTGCGTTTAGCAGTTGAAAAATATCGATAGGCAACATCAATGGTAATGCCTTGTTCACGTTCTGCCTGTAAGCCATCAACAAGTAATGCTAAGTCAACATCATCACCTGTCGTGCCTGATTTAACACTATCGGCAGTAATCGCGGCCAGTTGATCTTCATAGATCATTTTTGAATCGTGTAATAAACGTCCAATCAGTGTGCTTTTACCATCATCTACACTTCCGCAGGTCAATAAGCGTAATAATTCTTTCTGCTCATGCTGTTCAAGATAAGCATCGATATCAGTACTAATAAGTTCGGATTGATGTGACATGTTAGAAATAACCTTCGCGTTTCTTTTCTTCCATTGAACCGGCTTGATCGTGATCAATTACCCGACC
>Ga0209630_10000397_pt1 | contig 50007 bp, 9 predicted proteins | sample COG_01_FD_184745 | JGI IMG/M metagenome (GOLD analysis project Ga0209630, IMG submission 184745) | Pelagic Microbial community sample from North Sea - COGITO 998_met_01 (SPAdes) (version 2) | ecosystem: Environmental > Aquatic > Marine > Neritic zone/Coastal water | place: Helgoland, sampling...
CCCGGTCTCGTCCCGCGCGCCGCGCCGCGTGGCTATGCCGACCACCTGGGAACGGACGCACCACGCAAACCCCGACGCACGCCAACGCCAACACCACACACTCACTCTCCGGTCTCTGGAGCCTTATTATTATTATTAGAATATATGTACGAGTCTTCAGATATCATACTTTTGAAGTGACATTTACGTGTTGACGGCGTCCGCCTCAGTCTCACCCACGCGACAGCGCGGGGTTTTACAAAACATTCTGAACGGAAAGCAAGGAAACGGGCGAGACGGTCTCGCGTTCATCTTGCGAAAAACATAGAAGCTGCAAGGTAAGTCATGTGAGATTTTAACCTCGACCTCTTGTTTGCAGAACTCGTTGGAACCCAGAGAAACCCCCTACGCAAAGTGTTCCTTTCCCAGTGTTGCTACAATGTATCGGGAGAAAATAATCCCGACCATGTATGCCATTTTTTTTGCATCTGTGCACAATAACAAATATGTCTCATCTGCCTCATGTGATCTTGATATCCCTGCCTGCTCCCTTCTGTTGCAGAGAAATACGACGCGACAGTAACTGTTGTGACAGTGGGGTAGAATAGAAGCCCAAAAAACTACTAAAAACTCGGGTTATTTGATGCAGATGGCATTTACAAGTGGATCGAGCTATAACGGTGACGGCGCGTTGTATGTTGAATCCTTACGAAGATTGTTGATGGGTCTAGATGAGAGGACAGGCGCTCATCAGTATTTTTCGTCTTCAATTCTTGCCGCGGAAACTGTGCGTGCACTTGATCTGGATCAAGATAATGTGGAGACGAACGACCTTCGAACTGATGTATTCATGTCTTCCCACACTTCATTCAAAAAGCACCCATCGCTCATGGCCGGAGATGGAAGGTATCCGCTGGCACACACCCCAAGTTGGATGATGCAAGATCTCGATGATTTTTGCATCAGGTCATCTGGCAGAACTCTGAATGCTTCTCGTATATGGCTTCGAACGCCCGGTGGAGTCAGAAGCTCGCATTTGTCTACGCTAGCATCGCCATCATCATTACTATCTAGACGATCCGACTTAAGTGAGGTGAAACATTCTCTGTGCTATGAGGATTGCCGCAACAGAGAAACAAAGGAACTTGAGAGTGCATTTTTGAACAATGATGTTGTCAGTCATTCATATATGGGGAGTTTTCCAATCTTAATGCCATTTATTTTTGTATGCCGAGGCAAGGACCTCTTCAGATGTACCGGATCCAACGAAAACCTAGTGAATGGTCGGCCCCTTCAAATTGCAACAGGGCAATCCCAGGGAATGATGGCGATCTTTGCCAAAGACAAATTATTCTGCGAACGAAAAGTAGATCATGATGTACAAGGATACTCAAAATGGGCACTACAGTGCGGTTTGAGGCTGCAAGTCACAATGAAGCAGCGGATGGAGTATATCTTTGGAAATATCGCTAGTCTACCCGGACAGCCTTGTCGAGTGAATACGGTGTTGGTGCCATCCTCATGCTGGCTTGAACTTTATTGGGAACTCCATACATTAAATTCTAGTTTGCCTTATGGTGACAAACTGAGCGTTGTCTTGCAAAGCACGAACCAGTCCTTCATTGTGTGTGGCAGTCGAGTCGGAATTTACAAATTGATAGAAACAAAGAGAATCTTAGACGGAGAGGGAGCCGCAACGTTGCACGATATCCCTTCAACTATTCCGCTTCATATCTCTACATTTGGAAACAGTATCTTCCACGCCACGGTTGATGATGAGAAACGATGGCACACTGCTTCACATCAAAACATTAGCGCGACGATGTCTACGCGTTCCCTACCTAGCGAAATTTATATCGGAGTGACCTATACATTGCACCCGATGTGTAATACAATGTGCTGGCCTAACAGTATATCCTTGACTACCATGATTTTTGGCATCTTTCAAGAGAACCAATGTCGCACAGAAAAGAATGACTGCTTTTGGCCGATCAGATCCAGATATGGGCCATCAACGGTACATTTGCGGTTGGCATCTAATGGCAAAAATTGTTTGATGAGCCTTGTTAAACGCACGCCATCCCTTGCCACTGATAAACGCCTGTTTTTGTCACAGAATATTGCCTATACTTCATCATGTGCTAACAATAAAGGGTTCATTGCTCACTTGAGTCCTGATAATATCGGCGAGGTTCGGTTACAGAATGCTCTTATGCACGTATGTCATTTGCATCTGTCACTTTTTGTGCACGTTGGCACTTTTTACGGGCCAGATCATCCTTCTCGTCAAATAGGAAGTGATAAAACGCGACTTGCGCAGAAGATCCCTATTTTTCAACTAGTAGGACGCGGTAGTTCGTCAGCTTCGTCTGAATATATAAATTTCGATCATCCCGCCGTAGTTGCAGCTTGCTCGGAGGCAATAGATGCTGCGAAAGGTCACTTTTTCCGCATTTATCTCGCAGGAAATCACACAGTACTTTTTCTTGTGCATCACATTGTTTGTGACATTTCGTCCTTAATGATTCTTGCCGTGCAATTATTTGAAACACATGGTTCAAAAAGCATGCATGCGGTGCAAAAAGGGTTTGCCAGTCCTAATGCTTCGTACGAAAGTAATTCTGGTCAAGAAGTCGGTCTCTCCCATGTATTTACTAAAGCTGGTGAATCGTTTGCGATGATGTCACACAAGCTTGATTCATGGCACAACATTCTATTAAATGAAGATAGAACGTTTTCTTTATTTAGCTTGGATCATGACTATAAAAGTGAGATCGCAAAGCAGAGCACGACTACAGCGCATAAGAAAAGGCCATGCGGCAACATCAAAGTGAGCATTTCGAATGAATTCGCAATTGCGCTGAGAAAATGCTCAAACATGCGAGAGCGCAACGTTTTTGCAACCCTGGCATCTGCTTGGTCAGTGGTTTTAAGGAGACAGGGTGGATATGATACCAAGGACAACTTGACAGACACACTTACTTTTGGAAGCTCTATAATATATCGGGATGTGAAGAACCCAAGTAAAGCTCATTTAGTTGGATGCTTTTCTGCATTGCTGCCAACACGGTGCAAGTTCTCTTCTATTGGCAACGGACAATTTGACAACCTTGCAGATCACATACAGCTATTTTGCCGTGCCGTGTTTGATCACATGGACGTACCTCTTATGGGTATCATCGATCGATTCGATACAGGAAGTAAAATTGGGGGGAATCCTTTGTTTAAAACATGCTTCAGTTTTGCATCGTACGCGCAGATTCGGAAGGCAGCAGTAATTGACGGAGTGATCTTTGGCATGAAAACGAGTTTGATCAGGTTCTACGAGGCTTCGTTTGATTTGTGGCTCGGAATTGGCGAGATGGACGCCAACAATATGATGGGCAACCTCTTGTATGACGCTTCAATATTTAGCAGGCGTTCTGCTGCTGCTCTCTTAATGTCATTGAAGGCATGCCTGAAACAAGTAGTATGTAAACCGGATATTTCATTATCTGCTATGGATGAATGCATAATTAAAGCAGGTACCGACATGAATGCATTAAGTGCTGGGGCTGCTTCGACCTTTGATGCAAACTTTGCCGTCGAAAGCATGTGTGGCAGTAACAACAGATATCATGATCGCTCAAAATTATGGCAACCGTGGCAATTCCTTGAATCGGGTATAGTTACTGCAAGCAGTGTATCATCTGTTTCGGATATAGGGGAAAACATCACGATGTCTTTCGAAACCGTACATTTACAGGCAATTATATTGGCCTCAAAATTTAAGAGGGCAAATGTGTGCGGTCCGCAGTCGCGAATATCATTGTTCTCTTGTAATAGCTGGTGCGCTCTCATAGTGCACTTCGCGGCTTCACTTGTAGGCGGCATAGTGGGCAACCACAATGTTCACTTATCTGTCTCAGAATTCACATATCAGCTGAAACTTTTTGATCCTGAACTAGTAATTGTTGGAGCTGGTGACAGGCTCGAAGAAACATGCAATGCTGCCCTTGAGCGGAGCCTCATTGAACAAAACAATGGCTCCACCATATTCCTACGAGCCCCTTGGTCGATTGAAGCACTTTTTGCGATGTCAATCAACTTAGGCACCAATCCAGGTTGCACTTTGGATGCTGTGGTCGACCAAAAAAATCATCCTTATATGCTTTACTTCACTTCTGGAACCTCTGGCAAACCAAAAGGAGTTGTCCTCAACCAAACTGCTATCAGCAGCCATGCAGTCTGCACTATCTGTGAAATGAGACTAAATTCACATGACATTTGGCTTCATGTGGCACCCATTTTCCATCTTGTGGATGCTTTTTCTGTGTATGCAGTCACAGCTGTAGGAGGTCATCATATTTTGCAGGCAGTGTTTGAAGCTTCAACTACACTGCGTGTTATCGAGCGGGAGGGGATCACTGTGCTGAATTTAGCATCGACAATGGTCGCATTAATGTGCTCGCAAACTACTGCTGAAAATGTACACTTGGACTTGTCTTCACTCCGTATGCTAAGTTGCGGTGGTAGTCCTGTTGTAAACAACGTAGTTTTGCAAGCTATTGGGCTACTTTGCTCTGAGTTTTTTGTGTCCTATGGCATGACCGAATGCTGCGGGAAAATATGTGTGAGTGTTCTCGATTCTACGGCGCGCCAAAATCCAAATTATCAACCAAATGATCACATCAGTGCTATTTGCACATCAGGGAGACCATTTCGAATCCAAAAGGTACGAATCGTCGAGCCAAATGGCAAGCTTGTTGTACCTGGGAATGGTCGCGTTGGAGAGGTACAGTGCAAAGGAATAACTTTGTTTAGCAAATATGTAAAGGACTGCCGCACATCAGATATATTTGACTCTGAATGGTTTAGGACAGGTGACATTGCGATGGTTGACTCAAATGGATACATATTTATTGTTGACCGAAAGACTGATGTGGTCCTTGTTGGTGGCGAGAACGTATACACGGTTGAAGTTGAAAATACACTGCAGGCACATTCTGCAGTGCAACAAGCTGCAGTATATGGCATAGATGCTGATGTGCTGGGCCAGGTTATCCACGCAAGTGTTGTCTTAAAGCCAGCTTGCATTGGTGGTGTCCAAGGACAAGATCTTGTAAATTACGTCAGAGGAAAACTGTCATCATATAAGGTGCCAAACAAGATTCATTTGTTGAAGTCGTTGCCCCATGGTGCCTCTGGGAAGGTGCTAAAATCTGAACTTAGAAAGCTCGCCCTACTCGAAAGATCTGGTGGACAGCATCACAGTGCCGACACCACCTTTGAATCACCTAAACTTGGAGGTACTAAACAGCTTTTCGCATCACAAAATTCAAAAAAATACCTTCGAAGATATTTGATTATTTTAGAATCGAACAAAGATCTTTTGAAACTGCCAAATATTGTGAAATTTTTGTCAAGAAAAAATGTTATCAAAAGTTTGGTAGTCTGGATTGCACCAACTGCCGATGCAAAGATAACAACAAGAAACTTTTGTTCCTCGTTTCTCGAGAGCAATGTTGATATCACATTAAAGTTAATTGACATGAGAGATATCGGTCAGATGGCAGCTTCCTGTTGTTCCTTTTGGCAACTTTCTACAAAAAGTACAAAAGCGATTGAGATGATCTTGAAAATATATCATGGGCACAGGGGCAAATGTGTGGCATCTGATTACTACTCGGATGGTATTTTGAATATCGCAAACTCGACCAGTCCAATAGATGGGCATCATACTCGTGTCGTGCTTAATTCAGTGAAGGCGAGGACTATCCAACCATCAATGGAGAATGGTTTCTGCTACTTCAGCTGCTTGGTGCTCTGTATTATAAGCAGCTTGGCAACGAAATTTTCTGAGGGCAAACATATAAATTCGTTCGGAGTTACTAGTGAAAAGAAGTGTGATTATTTCAAATTGAAACCAAACAAACCCATGTTTCTTGACATCGTCTCGGTACAAAAAAAAACATGCGAGGTGGTGAAAGCGATATTTGGGGAGACAGAGTTGCGAAAACTTCCTCTTGAAACTCGCTTGTGGGACTTGGGCCTGACTAGCACGCTTGCCTTGTCTCTTTCTTCTAGTCTAGAGAGCGAATTCAATCATAACTTTCCAGGAAGTGTCGCATTTAACCACGAGTCTGTTGACCAGCTTGCAAATTTCATTTACGAAGAAATGAATTTTGCAGCACCAGCTCTGGACCGCTTCAGCGTCTCGAGACAAGCTAAAGGTTGCTCATCAGATGAGCATGATTTTTTTGCATCTCCAAAGCACAGTCCTGATCCTACTCAACCAAGCAATTTGCCCGCTGCTTTGAAAACTTCAACACTTAGAGATGGAGTTTACAACAATGTCATTGTATTTGAGACAGTTACAATCATAATTTCGTCAGCAATTCACAGGTGTATTTCAGGAGCGGCTGATAGCGCAATTGATCAGCAATTTTCTATAAATGAATGCAAACACACGAGCAGAGCTGCTGTAAAAAGTAAATTTGAAGGTAGAATCGAGGACATCATAAACATTGACGAATCATTCTGGTCAATGGGATTAACATCGGTGACCGCAGTGCAAATGTCAAATCGATTGTCATCGGGCTTTCAGAAAGATATTCCTTCCACAGCTTTATTTGACAATCCTTCCATAACCAAATTATCGGCATACATCATTACGCAGATGGGCTATGAAGAAGAAGATGACGGAAACGGCAAAAGCAGACTTGATATGAGGTCACAACTGGAAAGCAATTATTTAAAGCGGAGACTTGGAATATCACTCAACCATATGGGTCGCCGAAGGAGAGTTGTCAGCGCAAGTCATTTGACATCAGGAATGGCTGAGTCATTTGAAGGCGGTTTCAATGCCCAGCTTTCCCACGCTGATTGTGTCATAAATATTCCGAAACACCGATGGAATCCTGAAAACTCCAGGGTTCAAAGGCAAGATCGTCAGTTTGGTAACATTCTAACAACAATTGACGACTTTGATTCTGAGTTTTTCAAACAACTAAGAGCAGAGGCCGAACTCGTGGACCCGCAACAGCGATTACTTCTGCATCGATGCACCGTTCCTTTAACAAGCGTTCGATTAAATGATATAAAATGCGGCGTTTTTGTCGCGATTTCACACATTGACTATGCCCTTAAACTTTATTCGTTACAAAGACCGCCCTCACCATATATGGCCACGGGAAGTGCCCACAGTGTAGCATGTGGCAGAATTAGCTTCACATTCGGACTGACAGGCCCATGTACCAGTATCGACACGGCATGTTCATCCGCCTTGGTAGCATGCCATTTCCTTCATGGATGCATACTTCACAGTGAATGTAAGCATGGAATTGCTGCTGCAGTGAATATGTGCTTATCACAAAAAATATTTTTGATTTTCAACGCCGCTGGTATGCTATCAAAAGAAGGTCGATGCAAGACTTTAGATGCTACTGCGGATGGTTATGTGAGAACGGAATCTTGTTGCGTTTTGGCGCTGATCAATCGGACAGAATGCAAAAATAAGATTCCTTTCAAGTTGGCATTCTGTGATGCATTATTTGTATCCTCGTCAGTCCTCAATCAAGATGGACTTTCAAGTTCACTTACTGCTCCAAACGGGCCATCCCAGCAAGCTCTCATACATCGAGCGATTCAAATCGCGAAAGCGGTACCGAAAGAAATCATCGCATTACAGATGCACGGAACAGGCACGCCACTTGGCGATCCGATTGAAGTTGGGGCAATATGCGATGCTTTTATAATGATAGATTGCAGCATGCGTGGTTTTGCTTTACACGCTGTTAAGAGTATACTAGGCCATGCGGAAACATCTGCAGGCGCACTCGGTCTTTTGCAGGCATCGGTTTCACTCATTAATGCACGTTCATTTCCATTGACTCACCTTCGTACACTCAATCTGCATATATCCTCGACACTGCAAAGATTTTATATTTTTACCAAAGCCGATGGCATCGTTTGCCCCTCTCAAGATTCACAACTTGCAATTCTTTGTCCCCCGGGATGCAAAGTTATGGAATTTCCTTCTACAAGGTATCAAATGAGCGGAACGTCATCATTAGCATTCCAAGGTACAAATGCACATTTGATGCTCGCAACATCAAATCAACAAATAGTACCCCACAACTTGGTTGAGAAATTTGTCTCCTTATGGAAACAAAAGAAATTGCTGATTATACCACATTTACATCCACTTATTCAGTTCGGGATTCAACATAATGGCAATGTTTTCGAATTTGATTCATATATCGGTTTTAGCTCACCTAGCAATGCCTGGCTGATGGATCATCGCATTGGAAAGTATCCCATTGTTCCTTGCACTGCATCACTTGAAGCTGCTGATGCCACTGTAAACATTGGCCAAGGCGAGCGTTTCAGCAGTTGTTCGACGCATGGTTTGACCTCATCGACGCTACTTATCAATATTTCCCTGATGATGCCAATTGTGTTGAGCAAATCTTCTACAGAAATTAAGAGAATTTCGCTGCGCTTTGACAACAAGACAGGTTGGATAGAGATGCGAGACAAGAACCCTTCGATATTCTTTAAAGCTTGCACATCGGCAGGAATTATTGCATCTAAGCGTCCATCAAAATGTGTGCAGATGATTACTCGTATACAACGTCGAACTCTAGAAAAATTCGAGGCAAGCTCTAGAAAAGATGATGTCATTTTTTCTCAGCAAAGAACTACAAAAGTATCCAAACAAGATGGACAAGTGCAGGCTGACAAAACTTATGAATTGATCAAAATAGGGACCATTCAAAGGCATGTGGCATTTGGGAAAATTACAATTTGCAGTGACAGCAAGGCGAATGGAATGTGGACCCATCCAGCTGGAATGGACTGCAGCCTGCAGGTTGGCTTTTGCATTGCTCGTAAACGAATGGACAAGACTTTGATTCCCATCAGTGCTCAGGTTTACGTAGCACCAGAACAATATAATGGCCAACGTGGTATGATGCTATCTTCCGTTATTATTGACACATCTGGTAATTCGACACATATCCTAGAAGGGCCGAGCGCGCAAAGATCAGGGACCAACTCAACTATTCACACTTTGTCATTACGCCATGTCGTGTCGTTCAAGAAAGAAGAAGGATCGTTCATGCTTACACGACAGTTCGATTTGGATAGTCGCGAATCAGATTTTATCTACATGATGAGCTGGTTTGCCGTGCCTGCACGCAATTTGAGCTCAAGGAAGTCCATGGGACGCGCATTCAGCGCCCTTGCTGGAAATGACGATCAAATCACATCGTTAAGGAGAATCAACTCCAATGGTCTAGCTAGTATATCAATTTTACAATCCTTAAATTCTGAACTCTGCGAAGCAAATCTCAACACACTTGCAAGGTGTTACAAGTCATCCCCGGAAATATCTTCGACAGTATCGCAAGCATCAATCCGAATTGCGTGGTGCGTAGCCCACGTTGAGTTGCCGACGAATGCCAGGTTTAATTCTCTGAGATGGGCGCCGAATCACGGGCCGTCAAATCCAGATTCTTGCCAAAAATTCAATCATACTGAGAAATGTATTTGTTGCGCCGATATCGAAGGCGTGGATGAGCGATCATTGAGTGCACACGGCACCGCAAATGTCGCCGAGGTGCAGTTTAGCCCCCTGGTTAGCTTGGCCATGTCGAAGACTGCATTTAAGCCAACTCGTTTTCATGGAAAGAATTTCCTCATCAGAAACATCTTTACAAATCAACATCACGCGCTCAAAGTCGATAAATTGGCGCCATTAGTTCAGCCAAAACACCGCAGTGTTTTGCTAACCGGTGGCCTTGGTGGTCTTGGATATCTGCTCACGGCATACATGATTCACTCAGCTAGATGCCGGAATGTTCTAGTGCTAAGTACATCTGGCCGGGCAGGTAAATTCAATGAGGCTTCCATTTTTAGTCACTCATTATGTAACATTCTTAGGAGTAAAGTTGGGTTAATGGACGAAACAGGATGTGCGTCAGCAGCAGGGAAATACAATATGACATTGCAGCTCACTACTATAATGCATGCATCTGGCAAACTAAACGATGCAACAATTTTAAACCAGACTGTCGGGAAATTCTACTCCGTCTCCTCGCCAAAATTTACTGGTTTACAAAGGATGGTCGACGCATTTATAAATTCTCAAGCCTTGAGTAATATTCTACTATTTTCGTCAATAGCCTCGCTCATTGGCTCCAGTGGACAGATCAATTATGCTATGGCAAACGGCGTAATGGATGAACTTGCAGAATCGATGCAAAATGCTGGGAGCCCAATTTCAAGCATCGAATGGGGGGCATGGGGTGAGGAATTTGATGGAATGACATCAGATAATGGTAGCATTCTTTCTCGGATGCGTCGTAATGGCATGGGGGTTCTTAAACCACAAGAAGGAGTCTCGGCGCTCGACTTTTTCACTGCCTCCCACGCGACAAAGTGCTCAAGTGCAACTTGGATCATCTCTCCATTTGACAGAAAAATTATATGCAAACCTCTTTCTCTTGCATCAAATCTCTCAATATTTGATGAATTGTCACAGAGTATGCCATGCACAAATGTACACCATAGGGATGCGTCTTTAAAGCGCATTGATGTAGAATACGAGGTGGCAAATGTAGTGACCGAGTATGTTGGATTCAAAGTAAATCCAAATGATATTCTAGCAAGTAAAGGCCTGGATTCACTTGGATTCATAGAGCTTTGCAACTCTCTTGCTCTGACATTTGAAGTGAACTTACCGAGTACACTGCTGTTTGATCATCCTACGATAGAATGTATTGCTAATCATATACAGAGTCTGCTTGAATTGAAAAATGCATCATCGGTGCAGGCTAATAATGTCTCACTTGAAACACGAGACCAAAAAGATGAAAGCAAGTGTATTTGTCATCAACTCCAGGAACTTATCAAAAGTTTTGCCCAAGAAATTCTTGGCCTGCCAATTGATATTTCAAGGTCACTTCTAAGCAACGGGCTAACATCGTCCTCCGTATTAGCATTAAGTCGAAAATTTTCGTTTCAAAGTGGCATTGAACTTCCAAACGTTGCATTGTTCAAACATTCAACGATTTACGACCTTTCTCGATATATATGTTCCTCAGAAACCTCTCATCATAATTGTGTTGCCTTGAAATTCCAAACCGACAACCCCCTTGTGGTTCAAGATAATCGGCTATTTGTCGCGAGCAAATCGAAACAGTGCATATCAGTACACGAGCAGCTCGACAACGTCGGCTGTTCACCATTTTCACGCTGGCAGGTAGACGACCATGGAATGTTTTCATGTGTTCCAAATTTCGGTGTTCACATGCTCATGTTCGATACATTCGACGCTTTTGTATTTAATATGACTATTTCAGAGCTTTTCAAGATGGATACTCAACATGGATGTTTATTAACAACTTCATACAATGCACTCGCTGCTTTCGAATCACAGCATAAACTTGGACTTCACGATGGATATGAAGTTGGGGTCTTTGTAGGTATGTCAAGCACAGATCACCAAATTCTCATAGGGAAATCCGATCTGACATCATCATCATCATCATCATCATCTTTTGATGCCACTGGTGGCGCTCATAGTGTAGCTGCCGGTCGAATCGCGTTTACCCATGGATTCGCCGGCGCGGCGGTTGCGATTGACACCGCTTGCTCATCTTCGCTAGTAGCTTTGAATACAGCTTCAGCGATGTGCGTACGCTTACAGCTTCCACGAAAGGGTCTTGCATGTGTTGCAAGTGTAAACTTGCTTCAGGCTTTACATACATCTATCATCTTTGAAAGAGCCGGGATGCTTGCTGCCGATGGGCGGTGTAAGACTTTGGACTCGACGGCAGACGGATACACCCGGGCTGAGTCGTGTATTGCAATATACCTCACGAATGTCATGGAACCATTCATTACAGAGGGCATGGTATCGATAAGAATCCTCAGTTCTGAAATTAATCAGGACGGTCAATCAAGTTCCTTGACTGCACCAAACGGTGTAGCACAGCAGAAGGTGATCCGCAACGCCATTAACCTCGCAGGATTGGATGAAAGCGTAGACGGCATTCTGCTGCATGGTACTGGGACAGCTCTTGGTGATCCTATCGAGCTCGGGGCAATCATTATGGTCCTCAAGCAAGCACAAGGATGCACAAATGGCTTCCCTAATATATTTCTCGTAGCATTGAAGTCATCAGTAGGTCACAGCGAATCGGCATCCGGGATGAGTTCCCTCATCCATTCACTATCAGTGATGATTTCTTCATGCGTGTGTCCTATGCTTCACTTGAGATCCTTGAATGAACACATAAATTCTCTTTACGGCATGTATCTCACATCTGGGCACACTAACTCATTTGCGCCGAGGACATTTCGCGCTGCGGCTTCTCTCTTTGCAGCTTTCAAAGGCATTGCAACTGATCGTAGTAAGGTTCTATCAATGAGTGCATTTGCATTTCAAGGTACAAACGCACACGCTGTAGTAAGTACCTTTAAAGGTACTCTGAAAGAAAATCCAAGCCAACAATCAAAAAAATTATCAACTTTTGGGTTAAAGTTAAACACCCTGAATACCTGGAAATTGGTATCATGCCGGAATGAGTCGCCTCATCCGCTACTTTCGACACCGCGATTAACATTAAATGCATCGCATTCTGTTGAGCTGTATTCCCGAATCGGATACCCATATTGGCATGCTCTTTTCCTTGATCATGCTGTCTGTAATCGAATTATATTTCCTGCGGCAGGGTTTCTTGAACTTTTGACCGCATCGACAAAATTCGCATTGAATAGTACTTTCTTAGGAATTAAATGCGCTTCCATTCCGATTCCCCTTATCTTAAGAATGAGTAAAAGAGATTCATCAGCATCTAGCTGCATAGTATTCAGCAAAATTATGCTGGGCATCGGAAAAATTGAAATACAGACCGAGCAATCAACTCATGTTCATGCAGTCTGCACCCAAATGGTGAGAGCTAATTCAAACGTTTTTGTCGGACACGAGACTAATTTTGCCGAACAAACACGTTCTATATTCGAAGGAACAAACGATTATGCGGTGGAAAAGGTCACATGCCAAGCTCGAGTTCAACTTGTTGGCATGAGCTGTCGTGAAAGCAGCGAGGGTTCTTCATTTTGGATGAATCCTGCATTTCTCGATGCAGGATTACAGCTGACATCAACATGTTCTCGCGCGGGCTGCAATAATCGCGACTCAAGACTAAGAGTTCCAGCTTCTGTATCATGCTATGCTTCACCAGCTACAACGATGGGCATATTAAAACAAAGTTTTTTTGCGAACTCATTTATCCGAGAAAACTCCTCGATTCTTGAAAGTAGTGTTTGCATAACATCTTTTGATGCGATAAGATCAAGTTATCTTAGACGTGTGAGCCACAAGCTAATCGCTTATAAGAAATCAGCTTTCCAAGTTTCAAGTAGTTCATCTGCCGACAGCGAATCTGGCAGTAAATTTCCTGTGTATGAAGTTACAGAAATGGCAACATGTGTTGAGGATAAATTTGTTCCAGCACAAACACGAAGACAAATATATGAAAACGCAAATAGCCACGAACGAAGGGTCGGAAATATTGCTAGAGACGCATGCAGCTGCCTTGAGAGCATCCAAAATTATCGTGGAGATAAATATGAGACAGGAGCAATGACTCGCAAAGATTTCATGGGACATTCCGTAATTCAGGGGGTTATGCAGTGTGCAGAAAGAGAAAACAAATCACAATTTAACACAGCGTACTCCTTGTGGGTACATGGAATTGATTACCGAGTGAAATTGCGGGAATGTAGACGTACGTATAAAAAGGAACAGCCTTGTTCAGTGTCAATCAGCTGCAAAGGCCGAGCCGGAGCAGAATTGAACAGTTTTTTCCTCGGAATCCTTACAGCTCGTATCTTCGGTGGTATCGATACTATTTATCATCGAAGGCACTATGTAAATGGAGAAGGCCGTTCAAAAGTTCACAGGGCCATTATTTCCGGTGGACTCGGTATGGTGGGGCAATATGCCGCGCAGTATCTAGCTGCGTATGCCAATACGGTTGAGATGACGATCTCTGGATTATCAGGCCGTGTTCACATAATCAAGAATAATATTCTAAATGAATATGGAAACTGCTTAACTAAATGCAGTAGATGTGACGTGTCAAGTTCAGAAGACATGCGAAGTCTCGTTATGACTCATCATAGAAATTCTGGGATGCTTCATGCAAGCGGTGTGATCCACGATTCTTTGATCGCAAAGCAATCATACGGCTATATGACTCGCGCAATGGCTCCGAAATCTATTGGAATGGACAGATGGACGCTCAATTCATTCGCAGCACCGATATGCGCTGTTCTGCTGTGCTCATCTGTTGCATCGTTTTTTGGATCGAGTGGACAAGCGAACTACTGCACTGCAAACAAAGCCTTGGATGCATGGGCACGGGTATCAAAACGTGCGGGTCTTTGCACCACGAGTATCCAGTGGGGAGCGTGGAATAGTACTGAAGGAATGTCATCTGCAAATTCATCAGTGTTGAACCGTGTGGAGAGACTAGGTTTCGGAATTCTGAATCCGGATGTCGCATTCAAGTCTCTTGAGAATTTCCTGACCGCCTCCCATCGTGACCCATCAGATGCAATCGTCATCAGCCCCCTGAATACCGCGGCGATTAAGACCTGGATGTTTGAAGATGTGTTTGATGACGAGTCAATAGCACCAGAACAAGATATATCGAAAATAAATACTACCTTCGGTACCTTCGAAGGTACCTTCGAAGGTATTTCATTATCCGGCTCGAGAGTCTCAAAAGAGAGCCTCAGCGGTAGGATAGAAGAGAAATCTGACTTCTCCAGGTTGACAATGGTTGAATTTCAAAATCAACTTTGTGATGTGGTCGAAGCCTCCATAGGCCATCGCGTAGACAGTCAAACATCTCTTATCGAAGCTGGAGTTGACTCACTTGGCGCTGTCGAGCTTCGGGATACCATTTCAAGTTTTTGCCAAAACCAATATCGCTTCTGTATCAGCTCGCTGCCAGCAGCTTTCGTATATGATTTCCCGACCATAGCATCTATGTCGAAGTTTCTAATGAAGAAAGAGTTGGCCAGCCTTGAAAATGAACAGAACATCGGGAGCTCAGTGCAAGGGGATACAGATTCGACTTTAACAACTCGACAGGACATGTCGAATGCCATTGGTGTCAATACAAGCAGTGATTTCGCCTGCAGCTGTTCCATCGCGTACGTGCCTGGCAATTATGAAAATATGAACGAAGTATCTGATGCGATTGCATGCCTTCCAACAAGCCGCTTCTGCTCAAACTTTGAAAACAAGCAAAGAATCAGATTTGGTGGAATTTTACGGACAATCTTTGAATTTGATGCGAATTTGTACCGGATCAATGATTCCGAGGCATTCTACATCGACCCTCAACATCGTAAACTGCTTGAACTAGCTTTTAAAGTGTTTCATGAAAATAACCTACCAAAGAACTCATACGCAGCTGTGCCAGCACCTGTACTTTTTGAATCAGAAACGTCAGTTGCAATTGGTATCTCTGGAGCTGAGTATTTGCAACAGGTAAGAAATTATATGCGCCCTGCGGCATATACAGCTCTAGGGACGTTCATGAGTGTTGCTTGTGGCCGCATATCTTACTCGTTTGGGTTAGCCGGCCCGAGCTTTTGTGTTGACACTGCGTGCTCTTCAGCAATTATTGCACTGCATCTTATCGTCGGTGAGAAAAGTAAGGTTAACCGCACTTCTATGTCACATTCGCAAGCAATGGTTGCTGGGTCGAACATAACCTTGCATACGAGCACGACAGATCTTTTTTCTGCGGCAAGAATGCTTGCGCTAGATGGCAGATGCAAGACGCTTGATGTAGCTGCAGATGGGTACGTTCGCTCTGAAGCATGTTTGGCATCCTTTGTAAAACAAATAGATCAGATAAAAGGAAATGCCGAGCCAATAATTGTTGGTACATCTATCAACCAAGATGGCCGATCCGCAACATTAGCGGCGCCAAATGGTCAGGCACAGCAGAGGCTCTTGAAAAAAGCGAGCTGCGTAGCAAAAATAAGCAGAAATGAGATGATCGTTGTCCAGCTCCACGGTACTGGAACTTCACTTGGAGATCCGATTGAACTCAATGCTGTCATTGCTGTATATCATGCAACAGAAGATCGATCTCTCCCTATGCTGGCATCCACACCGAAATCTGCTGCTGGACATACCGAGTCTGCATCAGGAGCTCTCGGTGCAGCTTTTGCATTCAACCTGCTGCGGACACTCATCGGAAGGCCCAGTTTGCACTTGCGCACGATAAACCCATTTCTCACTAATGCAATGGGGTCAGAAAATTTTGGGTCTTTGAGGCAGGCGACCTATGTCATTAAGCCATGGTCAAAAGCCAAAGTGCGCATATCAGAGCGCATCTCTCCACTGGCATCAACAAGTGCATTCGCCTTTCAGGGCACCAATGGACATGTCATCATTGCACATTATGATAATCGGGGCGAGGGCACGAGTTTACCTTTTTGGCACATGTCCTCATATTGGATACAACCATGCCTCGATGTCGTTACGACTACAGCAATATATGAGAAAGCAAGATGGATTCTTAGGATAAGCTATCAAAGTCTCGATAATGTTGAGTATACATACTTCTGGGACCACCGTGTGGCTGGATTTCCAATTTTTCCTGCAGCAGGATATATCGAGCTGCTCGGATCCATCAGACAGGTGTGTGGGTCTTCTGCATTTCCGCGGTGCATAGCTGTCCAGGATATAGTGATGTCGATGCCGCTGATTCTTGGCACTGATGGATCAGAGCGTATCGATATACTGTGTGACGAGTTTTCAGATATTTTCAACATTTGCACTGTGTCGAGAGGTGCAATCCACATACACACAAGCGCAAAAAACTGTGACCACACAGTGACATCTAAATCATATTGCGAAATGATGCAAACAATATTATGCACGCTGATACAGTTCAAAGATCACGAAAAAATCGCTCATGATGTTTGCGGTAATTGCCTTGGGATTATAAAGCACGATAGACAGTCAGATCGAAGTAGATTTGTTAATGATCAGATGGTTCTATACCCAGCAGTAGCTGATGCGGGCTTGCACCTTTCAGCGGCGATGCAAACATCAGAATCTTCGACAACGTTGAGAGTACCTGCAAGTGTAGGGATTTGTTTGATAACAAATCAGCATCTTGATTCACGTGAGTTGACAAATGTTGTCGGGATGCGTGGTAAAGTTTCTATGGGAAAAGACACGACTGATCAGAAGATGACCGGCTCAACGGGCCATTCGTCAACTGTAATAAGAGGTTTCGAAATGCGACGAGCTCCAATTGGTCGGCTCTCAGATATGGATGACCCTGAAAGCTCAAAGCATAGAGCTCATGAAACGCTCATTTATTCTTTTGGTTCCATGCATTTTTACATTGAATGGCAGGTTTCTTGTAGAATTGTTTCGCAACAACTGCCCGAGTTACAGGTACCTCATTTTAGTTATAGAGCGACTCAATGTTGCAGTCTTTCCAGAATAGTGGGGACATCTCTATCATTACTTCAAGGGAATTTGCAATTATTGAGGCGAGCAGTTGTAGAGAATCAAGGAAGAGGAAAAGCTGCTTTAGAAGGACTATATTCAAGTGTACTCAGTGAGGGACACCTCACGAGGCACGTGTCTCATTTTTCCAGTGTCAAGCGACAAACATACCCTCGAGTGCCATTTCTAAGAGATTATAATGTTCCTCTGCCCCAAAAAAATGAAGCTGTTCAAACAGCTCGACGAGTAACGGTAATAACAGGTGGTCTAGGCGGGGTTGGCATTATAGCCGGTAAAAACCAATTGCATTCTGGGAGCACTCTTAACACGCTTTTATGCCGTTCAGGGCGAACTGACAAAGCCGCATTTGCCTCAATGTGCAGACCAACAGTGTATGGTCTTGTTAAAATCGCATGCTGCGACACAACAACAAGTGAATACATAAAATGCGCTCACTGCCCGAGGCAATTGCTGCAATTTCTTTCAGGCGTTCAATGCTGTGAAATAGATATATTGCACGCCAGTGGTAAATTACACGACGCAGCCTATAATAATCAAACCGCGGTGACGCTGGCGAAAGTATTTGCACCAAAAGTTGCATATGTTGATGTGGTACAGAGCTTAATTTCATTGCTACCAAATTCGCATACCGTGTTTTTTTCATCAATATCAGTCATCCTGGCCTCGCCTGGGCAAAGTAACTATACAGCAACGAACTCTCATCTAGATGCATTCGCATCACATGCAAGGGCCCGAGGATGCTGCGTGACTAGTTTGCAGTGGAGTGCCTGGGAGGCATCGTATGGGATGGCAGATGGTCAATCGAGTCTTGAAAAGAAACTTGAAAGGCTGAACATTGGCACCATCACAGAAGAGAAAGGCGTGAAGAGCTTGAGTGGAATGCTTCGTTTACAGCCTGCACCACCTATTTTGTCAGTCGTTCCGGTCACTGATACTCAAAAGATCGCATCCTTCGGTCTATGTCCTGCCTTACATAGTTATGAGCTTGACGATTTCGCAGTGGGTGTACTCGACAATAAAAAACATGTTGCAGATGAACACATTTTACAAGGGCACTCAGAAAGGAAACGAGATCATCATTTGATCTCAATGGGAAATGTAGTTGACTTTATTCAACGTTCTGCTCAGCAGTATACCCAGCAACGAACGGCCAAGATACCCAATGACGAACCACTCATGGAGATTGGGCTCGACTCTCTCGGAATTGTTGAGCTGACTCAAATAGTCGGGAATGAATATAAGCTTGACCTACCGTCCACTGTTGTATTCGAATACCCTACAATCGATGCACTTGCCAAATTTGTTGCGGACAAGGTATTGTCAGAGTCTGAATCAGTAAAACTTTTGAAGACTGGACCAATGAATACATTTATTGATAAACTCAACTGTAGGAAACATCCAAGTGCAAGCTCTAAATTTCCCGTAAAGGAGACAGATGTTGTCGCAGTTTCATGTGAGCTTCCCTTTGAAACACTCAACACGAAGGAATTCATGACAGGTTGTTTGCATGGAACTGATTTCCAGGAAGCCGTTCCAGTAAGTCGCTTTGATCCGGATATGTGTGGATCAGGAACACGACATGCTACTTTTATAAAGAACATAGCACTTTTTGATTGCAGCATCTTCCGCATTTCAGCCTTGGAAGCACTGTCAATGGATCCACAGCAGCGAAAAGTGTTAGAACTGTGTTTTCGTAATTACTTCGCAATATCTCCATACACGCAGGGTTCCATTGAGACCGCCATTGACATTTCTGCAGGCGTATTTCTCGGGACAATGTGGACAGAATATGAAGATTTCCTGAATATGTTTAGTGCATTCAATGACGGTTACTCTGCAACTGGAAACGGGCTTAGTTTTCTTGTAGGGCGTCCCTCATTTACCTTTGGTCTTACTGGCCAAAATGTAGTCCTAGACACGGCATGTTCTTCCAGTCTTGTAGCAGTGCATCTCGCAGTGGGATCATTCCACAAGCTTGAGTCGGCATCTGCTCATGCAGGTGGAACCCAGTGCATGCTGATGTCTAAAACATTCGGCATTCTTAATTCAATCCACGCTCTGTCACATGATGGAAGATGCAAGACACTAGATGCCAGTGCAGATGGTTACGGACGCGGAGAATGCTTCGCGATATTGTACTTACAAGCGCCTCTTGGGACTCTTCAACATCGCAGAAATAATACATTGTGTTTGCAACTTCATGGGTCCGGGGTAAATCAAGACGGCCGTTCCGCTTCATTTACAGCTCCATTTGGTCCATCTCAAGAGCTTTTGATACGAAGAGTCAATAGCCAGCATTCTGTGCACCCAAACAACATCAAGTTCATTTCATCGCACGGTACGGGCACTTCACTTGGAGATCCTATTGAGCTAGCTGCGATTGCCAAAGCTTATGAAGGTTGCATTCGCATAGTTATCGGTGCAAGTAAAACATTTATTGGGCACACAGAGGGCAGTGCGGGTCTGTCGGGTTTACTTTATGCCGCCGCGACTTGCGAAAGTCATTCTATCCCGTCTGTTCGTTGCTGTCGAACGATAAACCCACATGTTGCTGTTGCCATTACCTCGTTGAATAAATATTCTGGAAAAAGTATTACAACTTCGAAGGAACAATTTTCAATCCCTAGGCTGGCTTGGTCCCCTCTGATGAACCATGGCACTCAGGTAGCTTCGCTTTCCTCGACCAGTTCATTCGGTATGAGCGGAGTCAACTCACATGCAGTCATAGCTCACTCTGCTTCTCCCTTGGCTAGCCCAAGCGTGAAATCAACTCATGTATCCAACATGAAATATGCGTGGTGTGCCCCGGCCTTGAATTATTTTTGTAGAACCGCAAATGTCAAACAGGATGGAGAAACATCGGAATTGTATTATCACAGTGTATTCAATAAGTCAGATGTTGCGTTCCTGTATGACCATAGCGTTAATGGAAATTGTATTTTGCCCGGTGCTGCGTCGCTCGAAGCTGTGCACGCATGCTCAAGAGCAGATATATTCACGGATTTCGGACTTATCTATGTCATCAACACAGCATTTCTGAGGCCAATTCTGATTACAAAAGAACTGGTTCTTGTCACGAAGAGGTCTGTTATGCATGGAACAGTTCGAATGCACGCATCTGTAGGGCATCCTCCCGCAGTTGGTGTGCGAGCCAAATGTCGAATTTTGTCATCGATTCGACAAAAATATTCTTTTGGTCTTGCACGCATAAATATTTTTCACTCAATCAAGATGTGCATGAAGATTGCATACTCGAAAATTTCGTCGCACGGGTCTAGTGAGGGATTACAAGTTAATCCTGCCGCCGTTGATGCTTCCTTGCACGAGGTAGCCGCAATTGTAGCTGATGAAGACATTTGTGAAGCCTGTTTCCAAAAAAGAAAGGTTGGCCTAGATTTGCCAAAAATTCCTTCTTCTCTTGGAATATATCTTGTTGCTGATCTTGATGAAGCGCCTAGTGCTAATACCACAGCTGCTCGGTATCGAATGGTTGCTCTTGATAGCATTTCCAGACCTGATAATGACATATTCGATGCTTTCTGTTACCAAAAGGCAATAGCAAAGCTCCTGGAGTTAGAGACGAAGCCAATCCGGGCAATTCCAATTAAAAAAGACATCGTTGACACAAACATGACCAAACATTCTTCGCCAGAAGACGCATCGTATCATGTTTTTGAGTGTGATAATGGTGGGCGATCAACCTCTGACCCAATGTCATCTCGCTGGTCTACATCCTTTGATGATATTCAGGTCCGTCATAAAGACATCAACGAAAGGAGTGCAAGTTTGCGCAAAAGGGATTGTGGTAATGGATTTCTGTATAGCCTTTCATGGCAAGCTGACATGAAATTAGCCGAATCTGATGCAGTTTGTACTTTACCTTCTACTGCATGTTGCGAACGAGCGGCTTTTGAGCGCAATTGTACGTTGCAGAATTCAGTTACACGGCATATTGCAGGTGCCACAATGCTGATGCATGGAGCTGAAACTGCTAGCATCTCTGATGCAATAACATACATTTGGGGAGCTTCCGACTGCCATGCCTGCCCGCGATCGGTACTTTCGAGCTACACGTCGAGATCACCTATATATGGCGTGGTTAGCACTGCGGCGACAGAGTTGCGGACGGTCAATTTTAAAATTAGTGGATGCTCGTATCTTCTTGGGAAATCATCGTCAGGACTGATTGATGAATGTCGAACCGATGACAGTCAATCACGCACATTTCAATTTCGTAATTCTACCTCGTTCGCAGGCATGCACTTCACCTCTACGATGCATCCTTCAGGAACTTCAGTTGGGTCTGGGGCCATGCAGCTTAGGTCATCTCAGCGAGGATGTTTATCGAGCATCTTGCCAAAGCTTTGGTCAGCATTTGACGATCACATGAAGGCTGCTTCCAAACTGTCCATCATTACCCCGTCTTTAACAAACAAAATACCATTCTTAACCGTCAGGGTGCAAGCAATAGGGTTAAACTTCAGAGACGTTCTAAACATTTTAGATATGTATCCTGATATACCAGGCGCACCCGGAGGCGACTTCTCCGGGATTGTTTTAGGGGGATCTAATATCATGGGTGCATCGATGTATAGGCCTGGCGAGGAAATATTCGGAGTAGCACCTGGATGCCTCGGTTCTCGAGTATCTGCGTGTGCTCATGCAGTTGTGAGAAAACCTCCATCCTTAACATTTGCAGAGGCTGCCGTTTGTCCAACAATATTTTGTACTGTTTATCTAACAATGGAATGTGCATCGCCTATTAGACGTGCTTTGATTCATGCGGGTGCGGGCGGAGTTGGATTAGCAGCTTGTCAGGTCTTCGCATCTCGAGGAATCGAAGTGTTTGCAACAGCTGGCAGCCTTCGGAAACGTGCGATGCTTCGAAGTCTTGGCGTTAAAGCTGTCGCAAGCTCGAGGTCTACACGGTTTGTTGAAGATTTGTTGCTGATTTCAAGCTCCCCGGTAGATATAGTACTAAATTCTCTGACGTCAACTGGCTTGGTCGCTGCCTCATTCGCAGTAATGCATGAAAATGGTCAGTTTGCAGAGATTTCAAAAAGGGATATTTGGTCATATGAAGCTTCGATCTCAGAACAACTAAAGAATTGTAGATTCCGTTTGATTGCCTTTGACATTATGCCGATGAGACGTTTATACTCCATGCTTTTGCATTTGTCGCGTCAGCTGCAAAATGGCTGCATTATTCCAGTTATTTCAAAGCAAAGTGGACTTCAGGCTCTGCGTGAATGTATGCGAGAGATGAGCTCAGGGTTACACATAGGCAAGACAGTAATAGGTCTACCGCTTATGTATCTTATCCAGGGGCGTAAAGGAGTATTGACAATCACTGGAGGCCTTGGTGGCCTTGGAAACGTGATGGCATCGTGGGCGGTTCAAACAGGTTTATCATGGATATCACTATTGTCCAGGTCTGGTCGACGAAAGAAGCATCCTGGCATCCTTCCGATTTCATTAGCTTGTACGTCGTGCATTCGAGCCGATTTAGGATCCTCGGAGGATGCAATCGTAGCAATGTGTGCCTTCAGGCAATGCGACGCAGGCTCCATTGTGCATGCAGGTGGTGTTCTGGCAGACGCAATCCTTGGTCGGCAAAATGTTCAAATGATCTCAACTGTCACAGCCCCAAAAACACAAAGTCTGACTCGCATATACTCAGCTGCACAGGCTACTGCACTCAGATCAGTCTTAATGTTCTCGTCCCTGGCGTCTCTTGTAGGTTCTGGTGGCCAATCAAACTATGTTGCCGCAAACTGTTGGCTAGATGCCTGGGCCGTGGGGTCATCAACCTTGGGCGTAAGCACAGTTAGTATACAATGGGGAGCCTGGAGCGGCACGGATGGCATGGTCCTGGGACAATCAAATTTATCTTATCGAATGCAGCGTGCGGGAGTGGGCCTTGTGAAACCTGAACAAGGACTTGCAGCCCTCGAAGGCATATTATGTAGTATGGCACCGTCACATTCTGATCCTGGTAGAAAGCAATCTGTCTTCATTGCAAATCCCTATGTCTGGAATATAATTAATAATGCTAATAATAAGTCACAGACACATCATTCATTTAAAACAGCAGATGTCAGATCAATCAATAATGATACAGTTGCTTCTGCTGGCAATAACATCGTCTCAAGGTCTCGTGAAATTAGAGAGATCAAACAGAGCAGTGATTTTTTCAAATGCCATGTAAATGATGCTGTGTTGAGTATCATGGGAAAGACTATAAGTGAGAATGAACCGCTTCTCGATGCAGGTGTAGATTCCCTCAGCGCGGTAGAGCTCCGCAATACAATTTCCTCTACAACGGGCATTCAATTGCCTGCAACACTTATTTTCGACTTCCCAACCATTGAATGCATTATAAAAAATCTTTGTGATGAAAGTAAGAAGCAAAAGCACGTCAATAACAACTGTAATACCGAAGAAGAAAATGGCAGTTCAGCAGACGACTTCGAATGCGCAAACATAGCAACCAAAAATGAAAGAGCGTCGATAGCAGTCACCCAAAATGAAATGCAAAACGAGTACGAAACACGGTTGAATGACATCGACGCATTTGGATGTGCGAGCTCGTTAGACTCAGGACTTCAAACATTGCCAACAGATTTTCGACCGTTGGCGAGCCTTGAGACAGCTTCCAGTCGGCTGGCGCGTGGCGCTGAGTGGACCTCGGGAGCTCGCGATGTCATTGCGCGCGTGGTGATTGACCGATGGCTCGTTGATGATTCCACAAAGCAGCAGTCGCGGTTCGGAAGCTTTTTATGTCATATCGACGCTTTTGACCCTGATGCTTTCAATATTTCGACAGCCGAAAGCGCCCTGATCGATCCACAGCATCGCATGCTCTTGGAGGCAGTCTGGACAATCAAAGCTGCCGTACAGACCACCCCTTCGGAGTATGCTGGAGTCATTGTTGGCATTTCTGGAAATGAGTACAGCAGGATCATCGACCACATCAGCCCATACACAGCAACAGGCGGAGCTCTCAGCGTCGCATGCGGCAGACTTTCTTACGCGTTCGGGCTCCAGGGTGTGTGTTTATCGATTGATACGGCGTGTTCTTCGTCACTTGTTGGCACGCACGTTGCACTGAAGAGCATTGCTTCCGGAGAATCAAAATCAGTATCAGCATGCGGTGTAAACGTAACACTCAGTGCCCTCACAACAGCCTTGTTCACAAAGGCGGGCATGCTTGCGCACGATGGACGATGTAAGACTCTGGACGCGAGTGCAGACGGCTATGTACGCGGAGAAGCATGTGTCACCCTTGAGCTTCGCTTAGTTTGTACGAGTACGGAGTCTGATCAAGGCTCTATTTGTGCATCTGCAGTTAACCAAGACGGCCGGTCAAGCTCTCTTACTGCCCCGAATGGCCCATCGCAGCAGCGCGCACTTCGTGCCGCTTTGCGAGTGGCCGGTCGACATGGTGGTACGATGGCCGGTCTCGAGCTGCACGGCACTGGCACAACGCTTGGAGACCCGATTGAAGTTGGCGCTGCACACGCAGTGTTGATTGAAAATGTTGAAGAAATCCGCTGTTCATCTCCGATCCTTTCAGGCATGAAACCTTTTACTGGGCACACGGAGCCCGCTGCAGGTGTTGTTGGCATTGTGAACGCGATCCATCAAATTGGCAAGCAGGCTGCTCGATTTATCATACACTTGCAAAGGCTCAATCCCCACCTCCTCACTGTCTCATCTGCGCAAAAGCACACAAAAACGGCCTTCCGTTTTTCGTACCCAAGGCTAGATAGTCCTGCGGCAGTCGCGGCGGCACGGCGCTCCATTGCCATCGGGGTAAGCGCATTTGCATTTCAAGGAACTAACGCACACGCGGTCATTAATAAAGGATCTTCTGCTGATTTGCCGTATGCATTTTGTACAAAAGATATTCAGGCCGTAACGTTTGATAAAAGCAGGCATTGGGTATGCAACCGCCCCCATCTTTTCAGCCGAGCATGGATGGATCCCGCTTGCGACGGATGCTTTCGGCACGCTTTCTCATTATCACCGTGTCATCGTTCGTTCATCAGGGATCACCGTGTCGCTGGTCGTATTCTCCTACCTGCGACGGCCTTTCTTGAAATTGGATCTTGTGCGACACAAATTTGCCGCGTTGGCACCCATGCGTACGCGCTTTGTACTTCCGTGATATCTTCGCCTCTCGAGATAATGGATGCCAAATTCATGTCGACCGCGAGCTGCACGGTTACCTTGAGAAAATCCGATGGCCATGTCGCTGTGATGGACTCAGCAAAAAATAGAAATGTGTGCACTTCCAAATGTAACAAAGCAAACACGGGCTTGCATCGAATGCATTTGGTTTCAGTCAATGCGTGCGTGTCGCTGATCAACACAGAAGCGCGAAGCTTCAAAAGTTCGGAACTCGTCATTGCCCTGGTTAATGACGTTGCCTTAACGGATGGCGGAGCAGTATATGATTTCAGCGTTCACCCCGCTGCCCTTGACAGTAACCTCCAGCTCATCAGTGCATTTCAGAGGTCTCAAGCTGCAGCCAAGCTGCATCTACCAGCTGCAATTGGCGCGTATCCGATGACGTCAAGGTGCGTTGCTGGGATTAGGTGGTCGACTACTATGAGTAATCTGGCAAGGTTGTCGACTCATCGTTCGTTTGCAGAGGAACGCATTCCAGTCCATCTCAATGACCTAGAAGTAAGGTACGCGACGAGGCTCGCGCCAGTTGCGATCCCGACAAACTTGGTGCTCCAAAGCGCGTCAGTCTCACACATGATGTACCAGACGATTACAGTCGTATCTGCGTCTGCAGCCCTTTCAAATCTGTCAAACGTAAAATTCAACCCTCCTGCTAAAAGCCCACTGCAATCACCGGACCCACAGAGACTCGCTGCGTCTACTTTGCAGGTGGTACAACTTGGTATACGATCCTGCATCAAGCATGCGATTGCCCGCACACTCGGATCGACCCCAGAAGTGCAAGGCATTATACGATGCGCAGCTTCTGAGATGAAGGACATGATCCGATTTGATATCTATACAGCAGATAAGCAGGACACTTCAAATATCCATTACGACTCGATCATCAGTGGCAACAGCGTCGCAGGTGGAAGCAGTGGCACCGTCTCGATTCCTATCGTGCTGCCTCTGGCAGCATCGCGGATAGCTTCTCAGATCAATGCGTTTGATGGTGCAAATTTCACTCGTGTGATAAAATCTGTAGTATTGTGCAATGGAGGCGTGTGCTCTCGCATAAGCTGTGCATCTCTTTCATCCGTGCATACATCTGAGTGTACCGCACTGATAACCGGGGGGCTTGGCGGTCTAGGTCAGCTTGCGGGCGCACTCCAGACACACCATGGATGTTCGATCGTTCTGCTCGGCCGACTTGGCAGGACGTCTCAGATACTCTGCACCTTGGCATTTACATGTACGCGGCTAATAGTTCAGAAGCAAGACGTAGGTTGCTCTGACGAGTTTGATGGTGGTTTACTGACGCTGCATCCACCTATTCAAAAGGTTTTGCATGCCGGGGGGATTCTACGGGATGGCACCGTTGCATCACAGAGCTCAAGGCATGTTTCTGCGGTCCTCGCTCCAAAGTGCGCTGGTTTGAGGCAAATAAACAGCAAAATGCACGCTAGAGGACTTTGCATGGTCGTGCTATTTTCGTCGATCGCATCGCTCCTTGGGTCTGCAGGACAGGCCAATTACTGCGCTGCTAATGATTGGCTTGACGAGTCTGCGCGGAAAGATGCCAAGCAAGGTCACAAGACTTCAAGTTTGCAATGGGGAGTTTGGCTTGGGTGTGGAGGCATGGCTTCAAACGGCCAGACCAATTTGAAGCGTCTGAAGCGTCTTGGAGTCGGGAGCGTTTCTCGTGCACAGGGACTCTGTGCTCTAGACGCGATATCGCAGTCATCGTGCTTATCAGGTACTGTTGCGGTTAACGCTTTCTCGCGAGTTGCACCCTTTAAGTGTGCGTTGGATTTATCTATATCCATGAAGATTGGAAAGCTTGCGCATCCCAAGCTGCCTGGCTCTGCCGGAGTTCCGTCAAGCCCAACTCGACGCAGTGATCAGGACACACTATTACGGTCAGTTTACGATGCTGAACAGGTAAATGTAGCCATTTTGAATATCGTGCAAAGCATGCTTGGCACTGATGTCATCACAAGTGCGCCGCTTCTGGACTCGGGATTAGACTCATTAGGCGCCGTAGAGCTTCGCGAAGAGATAAACGCAGCTTTTTGCATCGAGTTGCCGAGCACTGCGGTTTTTGACTACCCTACGATTGATTCCTTGACAAATCTAATCACGGCAGAGATGTCAAAACGAAAGGAAGAAACACGGTTGAATGACATCGACGCATTTGGATGTGCGAGCTCGTTAGACTCAGGACTTCAAACATTGCCAACAGATTTTCGACCGTTGGCGAGCCTTGAGACAGCTTCCAGTCGGCTGGCGCGTGGCGCTGAGTGGACCTCGGGAGCTCGCGATGTCATTGCGCGCGTGGTGATTGACCGATGGCTCGTTGATGATTCCACAAAGCAGCAGTCGCGGTTCGGAAGCTTTTTATGTCATATCGACGCTTTTGACCCTGATGCTTTCAATATTTCGACAGCCGAAAGCGCCCTGATCGATCCACAGCATCGCATGCTCTTGGAGGCAGTCTGGACAATCAAAGCTGCCGTACAGACCACCCCTTCGGAGTATGCTGGAGTCATTGTTGGCATTTCTGGAAATGAGTACAGCAGGATCATCGACCACATCAGCCCATACACAGCAACAGGCGGAGCTCTCAGCGTCGCATGCGGCAGACTTTCTTACGCGTTCGGGCTCCAGGGTGTGTGTTTATCGATTGATACGGCGTGTTCTTCGTCACTTGTTGGCACGCACGTTGCACTGAAGAGCATTGCTTCCGGAGAATCAAAATCAGTATCAGCATGCGGTGTAAACGTAACACTCAGTGCCCTCACAACAGCCTTGTTCACAAAGGCGGGCATGCTTGCGCACGATGGACGATGTAAGACTCTGGACGCGAGTGCAGACGGCTATGTACGCGGAGAAGCATGTGTCACCCTTGAGCTTCGCTTAGTTTGTACGAGTACGGAGTCTGATCAAGGCTCTATTTGTGCATCTGCAGTTAACCAAGACGGCCGGTCAAGCTCTCTTACTGCCCCGAATGGCCCATCGCAGCAGCGCGCACTTCGTGCCGCTTTGCGAGTGGCCGGTCGACATGGTGGTACGATGGCCGGTCTCGAGCTGCACGGCACTGGCACAACGCTTGGAGACCCGATTGAAGTTGGCGCTGCACACGCAGTGTTGATTGAAAATGTTGAAGAAATCCGCTGTTCATCTCCGATCCTTTCAGGCATGAAACCTTTTACTGGGCACACGGAGCCCGCTGCAGGTGTTGTTGGCATTGTGAACGCGATCCATCAAATTGGCAAGCAGGCTGCTCGATTTATCATACACTTGCAAAGGCTCAATCCCCACCTCCTCACTGTCTCATCTGCGCAAAAGCACACAAAAACGGCCTTCCGTTTTTCGTACCCAAGGCTAGATAGTCCTGCGGCAGTCGCGGCGGCACGGCGCTCCATTGCCATCGGGGTAAGCGCATTTGCATTTCAAGGAACTAACGCACACGCGGTCATTAATAAAGGATCTTCTGCTGATTTGCCGTATGCATTTTGTACAAAAGATATTCAGGCCGTAACGTTTGATAAAAGCAGGCATTGGTTATGCAACCGCTCCCATCTTTTAAGCCGGGCATCGATTGACTTTGTACCCTATAACGATGCAGCATTCATTTGTTTCAGCTTTTTTAAGTCTTCAGATCTCTTTTGCTCACTTCAAGCAATCAAAGACATTTTGCCCTTTTTCGAAAGTTGCAAGAATCAGTCAAACACAGCGTACCTTAGCTCCATAGTTTTTCTTGGCGTTATTGATTTTGCAGTTGTCAAGGCCCATCTAGATGGTGACTTTACCTCTTTTCACGTTGACATAAATCTTATAGATGGTTCAGTTGTTTTACGCCATGGACTTACAACTTTACTAATTTGCTGCATTGTTGATTGTACATTAGTTCCATGTGTTGATCTATACCCTCCCACCCTGCCCTGCTTACTTCATAACGCAAGGAATGCCGATAGAATAGTGTGTGTTATGCTGAGGACGATAGTTGAGGTGAAGGATCCGAGTACTTTCTCAGTTGTGTTGAGTACAAAGCGATGTCTAACACTGAGTCGTCTGAGTGCTATCAAATGCCATTGGGAAAATGTATTTGGACGCCACTCCTCTTCTTTCAATGGCAACATCTCTTCGGCCTCGATTAGATCATGTCAGGGCTTTTGTCAAAACAATAACAGAATCATGCACAGGTCCTGCGAACTAATATTGTCGCCAATTATCACATCTGGAGTCATCTCCTCGGAACATTTGAACAAATTAAATGTCAATGAAAACAGTCCAAGCACACAGTCATCAGAGAATGACTTATTAGATTCCAGATATTTGGTTTCCTGGATGGCTAACTCCTCGCTTCATCCCAACTCAATGACCGGCAGAGGTAAACAGCCCAAATCGCAAAACCAAACATCAGCCTCGCTGTTTGATAGAAACATTGGTTGTCGCATCGCAGCATCAATCATATCTGAGGCGCAGGCCATATGCCATTCTAGTTATTCTCAACTTGGGGCTGCACTACTGACAACACGAAACGCGTTAACAACTGCTCCAAGGTCAGGGTTTTGCGCACAGGGCGATATTGGTTGTTCCTCTGCTTGGGGAATACTTCGTGTGGTTGGAAATGAAAACAGAGGAAGAATCAGTTGTGGATTCGATGCTGATTTCTCATCTGCAAACACACCATCAGGCCTTGTCCAAGCTGATAGTAGCAGTGGTACATCGATCCGCTGTGGCATAATATATGTCGGATCGATTCAAAAAGTTGAACGCTCCAACAGAGATGTTCAACATCTCAGGAGAGCATGTATAAAGTTCAAGGGGAACATACTCATCACCGGTGGTCTCGGCGCCATTTGCAACATCTTAATAACCTGGATCACTACTTTATGTGCTTCCACTGAGAGAGGAGCCCTTGAAATCGTAGTTTCAGGACGGTGCGGTCGTGCAAAACATTTTCACAAATGGGCATCTCAGACCTGCTTGATAACAGCTAGAAAGTGTGATATCGCATCTTCAGAAGATCATTCATTGATATCAATTCATGCCTGTGACAACGGGCAAATCGGAACGATTATGCATACAAGCGGTGTGCTGCTGGATGCATTGATTCCAAATCAGACACCAACTATAATTTCAAAGGTATCCGCGCCAAAAGTTGCAGGGCTCAAGAGCATGCAGAATTTTTTGCTTGAGACTTCCGCTGTGCAAAAGTGTTTAATATTTTCTTCGATTGCATCTTCACTAGGATCTCCTGGACAAGCAAATTATGCTGCGGCGAACGCGTGGATGGACGGATGGGCTGCTTCCGCGCGGCACACGTCCATTGGGGGAATAGTCACCAGCATACAATGGGGTCCATGGACAGACCTTCCTGACGGCGGTATGGCATGTAAGATTCAGTCTTCAAATGCGGCGAAAAAGACAAATTTTATCGGTGTTGGGTTACTATCTCCCAAAAATGGCATTCAAATCACAGAAATGATTCTTAAATATTGTTCAAGCTACGATAGTACTGCCGCAGTCACGCTTGCTGCCAAGTTCAGCTGGGGAATTCTTTTGAGTGCTGTCGAAGGTGCAAAATCGACAGCCTTTTTTTCATCTGTCGCGAGTCGGGTCCCCCGAAGAAAGCGTGCTAACGGTCCAGCAGACGATGTTAGCGCATTGAGTCTGATGACGAGTAGCGATGCCGCAAGTCCATTGTCTTCGCACGTGCACCCTTATGAGCATTCGACTCAGTCAATCATACTTGCTACAATTGCCCGTGTTCTTGGTCACGAGGTTGATCCAGAAAAACCTCTGATTGATGCCGGTGTCGATAGTTTATCAATGGCAGAGCTAGGACGGCAAATCGAAATTGACATTAAAGTACCTCTCCCGTCAACAGCACTCTTTGACTATCCAACAGTGGCAGACTTATCTGCATATGTAATAAACCAGATTGGTTCGTTAAAATCCAACTTGCAAAGACCTTATTTATCAAAACAAGCAACATTGTCAACACATAAGTGCATTCATTCTGAGCGCGTTGCTGTTGTTGGTACTGGCATGCGCTTTGCTGGGCCAGGCCCTGACGCCGTCGATTCATTTGAGAAATTCTGGCAGGTGCTAGCCTCTGGCAGCGATGGTGTACGAATTGTGCCTTTGAGTCGTTGGGACATCGATGTTGATACAACTTCTTTTGGTATCCGGAGGCGCCGCGATCCGGAGATTGAGGAATATAGTCGGCATGGATCATTTATCACAGGGATCGATTCATTTGATTGCCGAATGTTCGGTGTCGATACAAATGCGTCCGCATTAATCGACCCCCAGCAGCGCATGCTGCTGAAGGTGGTCGTTGATGCGATGCACGCAGGATATCTCGACAGTAGACATGCACGTGGTTCAAACACTGCCGTCTTCGTGGGTATCTGTAACAATGACAAAGATACAGTACTGCGAGAACATGTAATTGAATTAGCTATGGGAGGCAGTTCCTACAATGATATTGTCGACACAGTAGGAATTATTGCATATAGCACATATGCTTTTGCCTCAAATAGAATATCTTACATTCTTGGCCTCATTGGCACAAGTATCTCTATTGACTGTGCATCGGCATCTGCCCTTGTTGCCGTGCATGTTGCAGCCAACGAAGTAAAACGAGAGCTAAATTTCAATTTACGCTGTCTTGCTTCATCTGTCAACTTGATTTTGCACCATAACCTGACTGATCTTCATACTGCACGAAATATGTTTCCAAAAGATGGACGATCCAAAACGTTTGATGCCAGCGCAGACGGCTTCGAGCGAGGTGAAGGCGTTGGGGCGACGCTGCTTCGCAATTCTATGGAGATGGATGGCGAAGTTTCCATTGTGTATATTGCCGGATCAGTTTCTATTCACAAAGGTGGTGGCGCATCTCTTCGCGCGCTTCGCGGTCCTGCTATTCAATTAAAAGTTCACCGAGCTCTCGAAACGGCAAGCATGGAACCAAATGATGTCAAATACATTGAGGCATCGGGCCTAGGTGAGCCATACGGAGATGCTGTGGAAGTGAGTGCATATCAAAATGTCTTCGAACCTGAAAGAATCTCAAACGATAGATTAATTTTTGGATCAGTGCACACAAATATTGGTCATCTGGACGGATGCAGTGGAATTGCAAGTTTTCTTAAGGCGTGTGCAGTTTCCTTTCATGCGAGTGCTCCTCCGCTTGTCCACTTCAAAACATTGCACGCTTTGATGCGTGGAAAGTCTTCTGCAGACACCGCTGCATTACTTGGGCATACCTTTCACAGCACGGATATCCTAACTTTTCCAAGCGCATTTCCCATGAGTCTCTTGCCTGCATATTCACAAAACATCAAGGAAGCATGCGGCGCAGGCATCACATGCGCTGATGGCTTGCCAAAGCTTATATCTGCCGTCAGTAGTTTTGGTTTTGGTGGCACGATGGTAAACGTGATTTTAGATGTTGGAAATATTTGTCTTCGACATTTCAGCACTTATAGTCAGCTGGACTATGCAGAACTTGTGATCCCTAGAATTGATCATCGAAATCATTGCGACCTGCAAACCCTCTCTGAGGAATCGCTTGCATACATCGAAAGCATAGTTTGGAAGTCAATTCGAGAGGTGATAGGGCCTTCTCGTACACTGGCAAGAGATACTCTCCTGATACAAACGAATGACAGTAAATCTCTTGATCTAATTGAATATCGACTGTTCAAAGAGGTACTGACTGAGCGGCTCGGAGTCAAGTTTTTACCCAGTAGCGTATTTTCAAATTGTGCAACTGTTGCGCATGTTTCTCACGGAATACTTGTATTTATATTGCGCTCTCAGATAGGAGCAACGTATGGAATGAACATTGGTTCAATTATTAAGGCTTGGCTGAAAACACATTCAAGAAGGCAATGCGCCGATCCTTGTAGACTGCCGTTATCTATGACAATTGTCCCGTCGAGACAAAGCTTACGTCAAATTGCATTTGTGTTGGCAAGCCCACGATCTGGTTCAACTCTGACCCAGCTTATATTAAATGCTAACCCACGAGTCTTTGCACCGCAAGAACTCTACCTTTTGCACTTCCATACAATGGAAGAGCGGCGACTTCGACTTTCTGGACAAGATCTGGAGGGCTGGATATTTGAGGGCTTGCGAAAAGCTGTGATGGAACTTCGTTACTGTGATTCCAGAGCAGCCAGTGAAACTCTCACTGTATTCGAAACTTTGGATACTCAACAAGTGTATCACATATTACAGGGATGGGCTGATGGACGAATCCTTGTTGACAAGACACCACCATATATCTGGTCAAAGGATACGCTTCAGCGTGCAGAATCCATTTTTCATGATGTGAGATACATATTCATCTGCAGGCATCCGTATGCAAATATCTTTTCAATGACAAAAGAAACGATACGGCGGGACTGGCTTGGTGTTGCATTAGATGGCCTTGTACGTAATAAGTCGCACCATTTGGATTCGCACTCCAAAGCACAGGAAAGAAAACTAGATTTGCAAACAAACGTTGAATGTGCGCTTTGGGAGGAAGCAGAGGATCTCTGGGCTATCGGAAATGGTAACGTTCTAGATTTTCTTACAAGGATCACAAGCGAAAGAAAACTGAAACTATCCTACGAAAGTATCGTTCAGCATCCTGAAACTACAAGCAGAGCACTCTGCAGCATGCTCGAGATTCCGTTTTCTCCAGATATGTTGTTTCCATTTACAGATGTAAATACTTCTACTTTTGCTCCAGCTTTCAAAGGTGGGCTTGGTGCCGGAGATCCTCACATGCTTAGTCGAAGAGGAATACATTCACACTTTGCCAGCACATGGCAGCGGACCTCACTTCCACAGCTTTTATCTCCCTTTACATCGCATGTAGCAAAGAGACTTGGATACAGCCTTCCTGCATGGAAACACACGATTCTTCGTTCAGACATTCCGGTTGATGTAGTGCGTCTAAACTCCTCAACGAAGGAGCCAGCCATCATATTTATACATGATCATACTGGCGATGTTCATTATTTGCGCTCTCTTGCGACAGAGTTGACAGCTGCTGCATTTTGCATTCGGGCTTTGGCTTGTGATATGTCGAACATCGATATGAATGCAAAAGGACAAAGCCAGCACAAATCGTCATCCTTCATTTACGATAAGGATGTTCAATCATTGGCGGCAAGATATCGATCTATCATTTCTTCCACATTGGAATTTGTGAAAGGCGATCGAGTTGTTTATGGTGGTATAGGTTCTTTTGGTATGCGCGTTGCATTTGAAATGGCAGCTCAACAACATGACGCAACCATATACGACAACAACACGAGTGGCGCATCAATGAATGGTTGGATCAGCAGAACATATCAAAGTAATAACGGCGAGCATTCTGCTATTGCTCTCCTTCTCTTTGCTGGCCGGGACGCATTTGAGGTCAACGATAAACTCCCACTCGATACCCAAGCTCTACATTCTGCAAAACTTACACTGGACACAACGTTCATGACGGGACTGAGTAAACAAGAAGTCAACACTGCATTGTTGGGTGTGCCTATTACATGCCTGGAGGCACTCAGGCAAGAATCTACTACTACCCACGGAAAAATTAACGGGCACCAGCTTGATTGCCTGCACAGTGTCGAAAGGGCACTAAACGTTACTCACCGAGGATTGCAACTCGCGGAAATATACGTTTCTCCACTTCGAACGTTTGATTATCCTATTATACATATTTGTGGTCAAGGTCCCAGTCGAAACGTGCGTGCAGAGGTCCATGGGACGAAGGATGAGCTTCTGAAAATATCTTGCAAGGAATCTCTTATCAACCTCATGATACAAAAAATGGTGAACAAATTTTCATCCCTTTGACGTGCATGCGACGGTCCTAGAGACCCGCGAACGTGTGAGGAGAGAGGGGATTTTTTTGAGCGTACGGCCCCAGGTGTATCGGCGTAGCCGAGGACCGAGCTATTTTTGAGCGAGAAATAAACTGACAAATATAATAAGACTCTTGCTTTATTTATAATATTATTAACACTTATTACGCTTGCATATATTCGGCATAATATATATAGCCGCAAGATTACGTTCGTACACTATTCGGAAAATGTTTGACTGTAAAAAATGTCCGGTGCACCTGGTATCGTTTATCAAACATCACGGTCTATTCGTTCCTTACATTGTCGACATTTTTATTTTTTTAACTCGTAAATCTTGGTTAAGCCTTCACCTACATCACTGAATCCAAGAGTACCTTTTTCACAAATACTCTATCCAAGTAATATGATCTGGTATCGTTAAAACTACGTGTGTAATAAGTCCCTATAATTAATTGAATTTTATTTTTATTGGCGCGTTAAGATTGTAATTATATTAATGCATTTTACCATCGATCTATCCCTCTCATCAGGCTATGCCGACCCACATGGAGCGAACCACCGTCCTCGTTCGATCCTGTAGAATTATTTATATTATTACGTAACGTTATTAGTTATTATAGTATTACGTATACGGAGTGAGTACGTATATAGATATATAGGACCTGAGTAGACCTCGATCGGGTTCTTGATTATTAACGACACCAGCAGGTGAGTTTCACATTTTTAAATATATATAATATATACCTTTATATCACTTGCTTCGTAACGTTTTACGTATGAAGTTATATGCTTGAGCGCGAGTATAATAATGACGCGACGGAGCCCCGGGTGCGAATGCGTTGACTCGCCCGTTCGTATCACGGTGAATCAATGACGTAAAACTTAATAGACTCTGAGACGAAGAATTCAATCGACGGGTACTCATCACTGTGAGCCCGCGTCGAAGGTGCCGGAGAGTCTCCTGGCGAGTCCCTTTGCGTGGAGCTGCTCCAAGAATAAATGATACGAAGGTACCTTACTTCGAAGGTACCTTATTTTACTTGATTGCTTCATTCGTACGTTTCGTATCTCTTACCTTCGTATAAAATAGAAGCTATGAACGAACGCAGCCACACTGATGATGGCTCTGATATGAGAATAAACTGTCCTCGCTTTTTTCTGGGACTGGAGCTTTCTAAACAACTGCGTACTTGCCTGTCTGCAGTTCTCAACCCTGCTTGAAACCATGTAAATTTACGACAACAGTCGGCAAATCGACCAGATCCTTATCTCCCTGAGTGTCGCTCCACGACGGGGCCTCGAGTATCGATCTTCCTTGCTTAATACATTTATTTGGGATGCATTCTGCTGATGTGTCTAGCTCGCTGAGTTTGATGCCCGTAGATGTCGCTGCCACGTCCGAACCACGGAGGGCAACCAGGGATTTGCTTGTAACTGCCTTGTGTTCCATGATCATATCGGCCTTAGCCTTTGCAATGTGTCTTCGAATGTACAGCACACCCGCACTGTATGAAATGAGAAGAAAACATATTGGGGGGATGCCGAGTGCATAAAGCAGTACTGCTCCCTTAATATCCGCAATTGCTCGGGCAATGTCTGCAACTTTGGATGCCGGCACACGCCATGACACATCTACCCATGCAATTGGAAGGTAGATACCGTCCCGTGACAACCTTTCTGCTGCAGATAAGTCATGATTTGAGAATGTACCTGGCTGCCAGAGGTTTGGGTAGAACAGATCCGTGGGCTTCACCTCAAAGTTATTCTGGTACCGTAGCTTCATCCCAACTACATTTCCGGTCAGTTTGAGGATGTCCCATTCCATTTCATGAGCTTTTGCGTCTGGTCTGAAGGGGCACGCATGATCGCTAATGTTGATAAATCCAAACATTCTTGGATCTGCGCGATGGCCGTGCGGCATGGTGAAGGTCATGGGTACCACACGATGATCTGTCAGGTCCCACGCACCATGGTACCTTGAATTGTAATCGCAGTTTTTTTTGGATGTCGGGCAAGGGATTAGCTCATCTGGATGAACATGGAATTTGTGAAATTTGACATCCGCATGCACGTTCTCGTAATCATCCGCATACTTCAATCTTACGGGACGCGCCAGGTCGAGAGAATTGCCAAAATCAAACCATGCCACCGTTTCGGCATTTAGTCCCTTATGCTTCACCTCTGGATAAACAGCATTTGAAACTTTTTTGCCTGCAATCTTGATGGATCGGCCGGTGCTAGGATATCTGTAAGTGCCATTTGGGATCATCTCCTCGCCAAGTGTAGACTGGAGCACGTCGAATGTCCTGGAGGGATTGTCCATGCCAGTGGCAAGCACCCATGGTGTTGCCCCAATGCCTGGCCATTGATCACGTGGAATCGAGTCGTCAGGAATTCGTTCGAAGTACGTGTCCGGTTGAAGATCTGTAGCGAGGAAGTTTTTGGTGATAAACCGGTTTAGGTATCTCGGATCGCTCGCTGGATATCGTGGGGAAAGTAGTGGGTCAAAAAAACCCATGAGCCATTGCTCCACAGTGCGTTTAACAAAGATGCCTGAAGATTCGGGGCCAAGAAGAGGTCCGATTGAGCTTTCAACGGCGTTGAGGTTGTAGCTGTGTTTGAGATGCACGCCGATGTACGTCCTTATCATCTCTGCTTTAGTCTGTGATACGCCAAGTTTCGCCGCAAGTTCGAAAGAAGGGTAGGCAAGCATATGAAGCACCGAAATACCAGTTTGGTCTTCTGTGAGCAGCTGAAACACGCCATTTGCTTCCGAGAGGTTTAATTTGATCGCGTCCGTGGATCCATTGGTAAGGTCCGACGCGTAGATGGCAAATTCAGGCGTTCCCAGTGGCCAGAGGTCAGGCGCATAGTCTGCAACACTTGCACCTCCCAACGGTGATGCATTACCCCACTGTGCCACTGCAATAGCGTGCACTGCGTCCCTTCCGGCATGAACCGCATCGACAATATGCTGTGGCGCATTACCTTGCTCAACAATCCCGCGAAACACTTCCGCAATTCCATCGATAAGAGCAGCGACAACCTTTGGCGTGACCGAGTGCACAAAGTTTGCTTCGGATCCAAACTTACGGATCAATGCATAGTACCCAGGGTTGAAAGAAACAATGTTGTCATTCAGGTCACAAGTTTCACAAAATGAAACGGGATCCCAGGACGCATAGCTAGTGGCGATAAAGCTCACCACAGAGTCACCATTACCACTGAAAGTTACGTTATTTTTCTTCTCTTTTCCCCCGCGCATAACAAAAGGACCAACCTCCTCAAGTTCAGGAGGCTGGGTTCCCGCGAGAACCTCAAGCGGGTTAGTCAAATTCCAGAAGAAAAACTTAGACACTGCATGGGTATCGCATATCGTGACGTTCGCGGCATAGCAAATGTCTTGGTTACGATCAATGACGTAAGGTGATCCTTTCATGCGCTCCGGCAAATATGTCACTGCCATAGTGACTGAGATTGCCAGGATCGCACCCCAAAAGAGGATGCACGCCTAGAAAACGAGAAGGAGCGGATCGGCGGGCCGAGAGAAGCGTCAGTTCGCGTCCCTTAGAAGTACTCAGTCGTCGTGGTGTCTCATTGTTACGAAAAAGGGTTGGTATTCGGCAACATTTGGATCGCATCGCTGCGACGGCTCAACTGAGTCGCCCGTTTCGGCAGTTTTTGAACGAAAAACCAACTGGGAGTGGGCGTGCGCACGTGGTGAACGTAGTTTCGCATTGCGAAGCTCATGCCGACAACATCACGTAACGCAGGTGGAACTTCTCGGCAAGCCGTTTGCTTCCGCTTGATCCGAGATATCGTCAACATCTTGTTCGTAAAAAACGACACGGCTTCGAAATGTGCCAACAAGACCGAATCGGAACCGGAACACGAAACGTCGAAGCAAGCAAGCAAGGCAGGAAGAAAAATTTCATCAACTTATTATTATTACGAAACATATACTACTCTAGCTAGCTAGCTATCTATATATTATATATAATAATATGATGATATGAAGCAATCAAGTAATAAGGTATATATGTGATGTTAGTTTATTATTACATATATAATACGAAGGTATATTTAATATATCTATGTCTCAAACATATATAATTGATATATATCACCATCTGCAAAACTGATGTCGCAGGAAAACTCGAAAAATTTCGGCCAAATCCGCTGAAATTTAATTTCCGGGCAATGGTCGTAACTGTTTGCTCTATGAAAAAGTCCGAAAAAGTCCAGCGAATATCCGCTTTTGAAAATCCCGGTTAAAAAACTCGGGCTGGGTCACGACATCAGTTTTGCAAACGGTGATATATGTTCTTACCTACGGAATATATCTTACAGTTTTCTGTCCCGCACATATAATAATAAGTTACAGATAAAGTAGATATTCAACTAAACTTTTAGCTATATATATGCAACGAGAGGAGAACAAAGCAGCGAATTCTTAGTGTGCATCACAGCTGTCGATCACTGCTCTCGCACACCAGAACCCTATCCCGAAGCACGCAGCATCATTCTTCACAAGGTGTGCACTGAGGTTGCATAGTCTCCAAGGGCCCAGAGAGGAAATATATTTCGATAATTCGCATATGTTATCATGCAATTTCTGTTGAAAACACCCGTGATGGTCTGCTGGGGCCAATCTCCATCGCCACATTGCATACGAATAAGTGTTCTCGCAGCCCTATGTAGAGGGGCAGCGTCATATTTTGCCTGACCAGACGCTATGAGCGCAAGCAACGCCCAAGCAGTGTTGACCACGTGTGGTTCATTTCCCTCAAGCTGGATATACTTCTTCTTTTGGCTCGACAGATAACTTTCACCCCAACCCCCGCATGCCATCTGCTTTGACAGCAAAAAATTCACCGCTTTGCGCAAAGAAGAGCAAGTTTCATACGTGCTTCCGGTTGCAACTAGCCCTTTTATGCCAAACCATGTTCCATACGTGAAACAAATTGCCCAACTGCCATACCAGCTGCCGTCTGCGCGCTGAATCGAGAGCAAGAAGTTTCGACCAACAGTCAGTGACTTTTCAATGTTATGCTTGTGACGAGAGTCGGGATATCTGACTCGGAATCTTGCCAGTGCCTGCAAGCTAGCGCTGGAGCACTCAACGTACGAGTAGTCGATCATGATGTCGCCGAATGTCTCTGCAGGATTTATGATCTCGACCCATGGATACGAGCGGGTATTTTCGTATGTTGCCCAACCACCAGTTCCAACGTTCTGATATGAGAGGATGATGTTCACACAGTCTTCGAGTCGATCGACAGGTATGGGCGGCCCAGTTAGCGCGGCACCGAGGCTTTCAAGCTCGAGGGCTGCTTTCAACCCTTCGGACGAGCAATCGCTGATTGGCCATCCATGATCACGTGTACTGAAAGGCCACGCGCCCTTGCTGATGTGTCGGTGCCACTTCATCAGTTCACCTGGGCAGTCTGCTTGAACCTGGGTTTGATCTAAATAATTATGTGCAGTGCGAAGGCAGTCTCGATATTCAGCAGCTAAACCGGAGGCAACAATTGCCTGCACAGCGAAGGCGCAATCCCAAAGTTGTGACCCGTTGTATCCTTGCATTTTCATCCCATCCTCAGCGAGCCACAAGTAGTCGTGCAAACGCGACATATGTTTGAGAGTAGCGCTGCCCTCTGGATTTTCAAACCAGCAGCAAAGCATATTCAGAACTTTGTTGACAGGGCCAATATCGATATATCGTGTATTTTCATCCTCATAGTGGATGTGCTCCATGGCAAGTTTGCACGCATTATCCCTCAACCACTTTCCTGGGGATGTTTTCACAAGAGTTTGTTCAACTTTTGATAGACCTGACCAGATCAAGTCTTGGATCCATGGATGTGGGTAATAAAGGTCTTCCTCAGCGCACGCGTTGCGGGTCTTATCCCAGTCGATGCAATCATAATCGTCGATGTAAAGCTCCTGCTTTAGAAGTTCAGTCAGTTCAGTTGGCTGCGCTGTTGCGCGTGTTCCGTACAGGTAGCTCATAGGAAGATAGACCATACGGCAATGACACCAAAATCGACCTGGATGCAAAGGGTTGAACGTGTATGGCGACAGCCAACATTCGGGAGGAACAGGGTTCAGTCCTTTCCAATCATACACACCCAAAACACACAGATAAAATTTTCCCCAAGAGGGCACGTTGACCGCGCCTCCTCTGGCACGAATCCAACTCAATGCATCGACCATAGAGTTGTCTCTGTCAACAGTGCTCGACGCATTAGATGACATGCCGAGCAAACGCATCGCAGCATAAGACAACACGGTGCCAAACATGGTGCTCTGTCCCTCGATGTGTAGGCCGAATCCACCATCCTCATTTTGGTGGTTCCTGAGGTATCGCCTCATTTCTATCTTATGTGGCTCTGAAAGCACGTGATCAAGTTTGCCCATAACATACAAAGCTATTATGAGGCCGGGCATGAGAAACATTGGCCCCCCGTAATCGCTCGGCCAGTGCCCATCATCGTCCTGAAGACCCTGATAAAAGTCGATTCCAGCGCGTAAGGCCTGATGGACCACACCCAGGGCCAAGGGTGCGTCTGTCGTTCCCGAAGAAGCGTCATATGCAGGACGTGGAGGAGGTGACGTTTTAATGGTCCGACCCCGCGCGTCGCGAATCGCCTCGTACTGCAAGCGCATAAGCGCATCCGAAGAATGTTTCCGATTTCGACGGTTCAGTTTGAAGTTCTCTCGGAGGTGCTCTATTACGGCGATATCTTCAGTGCTGAGGTGCGTTGAGGCATGCTCCCAGATGTGCCGCCCGACGTGATCATTTAGGGAGAAGAGAGCTTTACCTGAGGGACCCGCCGTATCATCGGAAGATGAGCAACGCAGTTTCCACATTTATGCTAAATCTTTCCTGTTCGCGAATGGCACGTTGTGAAGGGGGTTCGCACGAGCAAGCAAACGCCGTCGTCGCTCGATCCGAAGGGTTCTCTCTCAGAAATCTTTATTCACAAAAAAATACCGCTTGCTTGCTCGAGCTGTCGAGATTGCCTGCTTCGCTTCATCGTAAAAATCTTACACATCGTAAAATACTTGTAAATAATAATAATTCTACAGGATCGAACGAGGGAATAGTATAGTGATTTAGTATATAACCTTTATTTGCAAATGATCGAATTCTCGACCAATCAGAAGACAAATAAACGAGACAAGACTGAAAAAAACCGGGGTCGGAATGTGGGACTAAATGTGACTTCGTCAGTGAACTGACTGGCTAGCTACTAGCTAAGCCCAAATTAATAATAATAAAAGCAAGGAAATAGCATGAAATAGCTAGATAAGATCTTATTTATTACGAAGGCACGTAATAAAAGGACAGGCAGATATATATATATACTAGTCACTTTATTTGCTGATAGCTTCACGTGTAAGACCACAAGCTATCTATCTAGCTAGCTAGCTATATGACGAAACTAATTAATAATAATATATATATAATTAACGCCATTATCGCTATATAACGCCGGTCGGTTGCAAATACTGACATGCGCCACGCGCCAAACTTCAAAACAATATCATTAATATTAAGATCTTTTATTATTAGATAAAATAATAAGTTTTAATAATAATCAGGAATGATGCATGTATTAAAAATAAAATAAAATAAACATAATAAGGTTTTAATAATTTTACGTAATCTTAAATTCAGCTGAAAATATGTTATTATTAGGGGAGAACATAAAAATATCATATGTTTAAAAATACCAAAGAATCAGTTTTAATCAGTATCTATTCTACAGAAATATCGTCGTATTTACGGTTACTACCAGAGCATTTTACCTAACGTAACCTCCAGATTTACGTATGACTTTAACAGGCAAAAGGTTAGGCGACGCTTCGGCTTCCATGTATGAGAGCAGTATGGTCTAATAAATCCTCGATTTCTATGGGAGATTTAACTCGAACTTTTGGCGGTCTAATTATATTGGCGCACAGAGTAAACAGTCAGAGTCTCTATGTCATAGCTTCCATACATATATATACTAGATATGAAGCCAGCCAGCAGATAGCTACCTTCGAAGGTATTATACCTTCGAAGGTAGCTACTAGAGTGATTAATAATAATATTATTATATGATATTATGGGTGACGTAATATTTAATAAATGAACCAGCATTTTGGAAAATCATAAGATTTGCTCATACTGTAGTACTCGTGTTCACATTGCCCTCGAGCCGAGCTCCAAAATGGTCAATCCCGAATAATGACACCGGCTCGAGCTAAAGCCCGCTTAAAACAGATAGCCTTTGGTTACAACACCGTTGGGTACTCGAGGTACATCTTCCTTGTACCAAAGGATAGTCGCGGTCGCGATATGGGACACTACCCGCGAACACCCGACCCTTATCAAAATTGTAGCAAGCGGAGCTTCGATGGTCAGATTAAAAAATGGCGACGTCTACTACACGCATATGATCCAAGAGAGGACTTTGAGGAGCTCCGGAAAGGAAGACTACGGCAGAAAACTGTTCGCGCTGGCTCCCCCCACCTTCCCAACACGTGTCGTCGCACTAAAACTCATCGATTCATCGAGCACGGCCCTTTAACTCCGCACGAAGAAAACACACGCAGAGCTGGTTTTGCGCGCAGCTTTCCTTTGGATCGCCGGCGGGGGCGTATACCAAGTTGTTTGGGTGATTGGGAGTCGCTGAAAGAATTTTGCGGTATACTTTGAGTGTTAGATGTCTGGCGTTTACCCCCACGGTCAACGCGCCGTTGCTCCTTGGTACATGACTCCACGAACTTCTCTCTGTTGAATGGATGACTATGGATGACCATCGGCTCAATTACGCACCTTTCTAATACGTTCCCTTCCTCATACGTTTGGCTGTGCTCAGACGTTTGGATCTATTCAGGAAAGGTAAAATCAGTTCAGACACATTTGTGGACGAGCGTTTCTCTGTCACCAACAGGATGTCCGCAACAGTTTGGTGCGAAAATGAATCTACTCGCGTATTTCGAACCAACTGCATTTGTCACAGTTGATATCTACTACCTTGCGGCCGATATCTACGACCTTGTGGCAGATATCTACGACCTTGTGGCAGATATCTACGACCTTGTGGCAGATATCTACGACCCTGTGGCGGCCTGTGGTTACATCCTGTCTTCAGGCCTGCCTTCGATTTATGTGATGCTGAAGTTCTAAGGTACCAAGCACAACCTATATCTTGACCGAAACTAAGCCGTTCTTTTGGCTCAATGTGCAAACTCACCTTGCCTGACATTTACCACGGCATTCAACAAGGACGCTTCGCCGTCTCGGCAATGGAAAGACTGAACGCCCGCAGCAGCAGTCAATGCCAGTGCGAAAAAAAAACTTGTGGATTTCACCTTTGGTACGACCTTGTCAGCACTCGCAAGATACGCCGTGGAAAAAATAACTACCTGAAAATAAATACGTACTCTAAAGAAGTAAGACTGGAAGGCGTCCCTTCTCTCCTGCGCTTTAACTTGTGTGTACAAACCGTCTAGGTATACAAACCGTCTAGGTATACAAACCGTCTAGGTACTAGCTATTTGATGCCCCGGGCAGCTGTTACCATCGACGAGCCGCGGGCTATAGCCACTAGCCGAGAGCAGAGCCGGATTTTTTCCCGCCAGCCTGCAGGTCTCCTCTTATCTTAATCACATGACTAGATAGCCGAAACATGTAATAATAATAATCTTCCAGGGACCGAGCAAACAGCGTTAGACGTGATTGCGTGGGTCCGTTCCCAGGTGTATCGGCATAGCCCCCTGGCATGTACGGGCTTATTAATTAAAACATGATGAGACTGATGAGGGTACGTACTACATACGTTTATTTATCGGTTGCTTGCTTGCTTGGTGGTCGGATGGTATGATTTGATATTGACATATACGTACGAAGGTACATGCATGTCTAATCATCAAATGTGAATTAATTGAGTGATATAACATAAATGTCCTCACGTATGAGTAAACATGATCGGACACAATTTCAACACGTGACTCAAGAAAATTGGTTTATTTCGTCCAATGAAGGGACCAACTATATGTAACGCTGAACCAACGTTCCTGAGTTAACGATGTCGAAAATGGAGACAATGTATGGGGCAAATAGACCTTCGATCTGATCAACGATACCAGGTGGGTTCTGATTTTTTTTCCAAAGGATCCCGTAAGATCGGCTATGCCGAATAAACATTTGTTGGGGTTCGCTCCAGATGGGTCGGCATAGCCTCCGTGGACGTGGTTAATTAATTAATCACATGAATAACCATCTTAACTACGTACAGTAGCCGAGGTATGAGCAAACAAATGCCGTCGTCATTGTATGCCGAATAGACCGTAATTCATAACGATACCAGGTGAGTGTGACATTTTTGCAACTGATACCTGTAAGTCGGACTCGTTTGTACTCTTACCGACGGCGTTTTCTCCGGCCGTTCGAGGATCGAACGCTGCCGAGCGCGGCCGTCGGTGCGGTCCTGGTAATACTGGAAGACACTTTTTGGAAGAATTTCAGTCACCGATCTATTTAAATCACTGGTATTTAGGAGGAGAACAAGAGCGCACATCATGCTGAGATCGATCGTTGCGCCTCAGCGTCGTGATTTCGTCTTCCAGCTTCGTGATTTTGTCCTGCAATATTTTTTTCATGTTGTTGCTGTCAGACAAACATGTAATGAGCGTTTCCCTTTCGACCACAAACTTTTGATAGTGTGCCTGCTCCTCGTGCCGTGCCATTTGAACGAGCTCTCTTGTCTGCGCTTCAAGTTCAGCCTCAAATGCTTCTCTTGCCACCCGTTCTTCCTGAAGTTTTGCGACGGCATTGTCCCGCAGGGCATTTGCTTTGGCCACAGCTTGTGCAGCACGTGTTTCTACCATGACCTTGATCGCTTCCTGGTTCAAAATATACTCTCGAGACGGAACGCTCTCAAGAGGTGTTTCTGTTCCCTTTATCACGTCCATTTTCGTGCAAAATGACCCGTCGGTAGTACCCTTCGCCTCAATATATTTGGCCGGGTTCATATCCGCATTTTCTTTTTCGACAACCTCAATTTTCGGTAATGCCATTGCTATGGTTGATCCTGAGAGTAAGCCCCACTTATCGTCGACGCCAACTGACTTCGATAGCTCGGTCTCAAAGATACGCGCCAGGATCTGCGCAGACTGGTACACCTGATGTCCAGGTTGATTGTACGTCCATGCGTTGTAAAAGACCTGGCGAACATCCGTAACAAATTTGAGAGATCCGTGCCCTGAGTTTTCAGTCCTATAATAACCCATGTCATACTTGGTAGCTATGGTACCGAAGTCCATAGGAGTCTTTATAACCGCATAGTAGTCATGTACACCCCAGTATTCTGCATCCACTGGGTCGTTGAATGGCCAACTCATTCTGTTATTCATGAGTTTGCGAAGTATCTTTGGGAATGGATCAGGCGATTTGTTGCGCCTTGACAGAAAGGAATTGCACTGCGTCTTCGCATCTAGGTTGCATCCGTCACGTGACTCGCCCTCATCTTCGTCCATGAGAGCGACGGTTCCCTTCCGTTTATTCGCGTTCTTCACCTTTGCATGCTTATTTGCACCAGTCTGCAATTTTTTTCTTGCAGGAGGAGTTCGCTTCATTTTTGTGCCAATTCCAGCCAGCCTCACATTTTGAACCCCGAAATAATAGTCATTCATACACTTTTCAATGAATTTCTGGCATTTAGCGTAGGCAATATCCGTGGTGTTGAATGCCTGTTTGTTGTGCGTGGGCTCCAAGCAATCTGCCTCCACAACTCCCAGCATATCCTTCATCATGGTGTTCACCTGTAACTGAGCACCAAACCGCTGATACATCCGGATCAGTCTATTTTTATTGTACATGTGAAATCCACAATGCTTGGTCCTTCCTGGAGCATCTTGGTATCCAACATGTATCACGATAGAAGATGCTCGCTCATTTGGAATACCTTTGGGCGTGTATGGCTCAAACTGGTAATGTTCGACATCAAGACGCTTTATTGGGCACCGAGGCACAACTAGCTCACCACGAAGTGTGAATGTGACTGTTGGCCTTAGGTATAAGATCTCCATATATGAACGAAAGCTATAGTCTTCAGGCACGTCGAGGGTCATCTGTTGCCCTGCTCTATATTGCTGATATACAGGTCTGCGAGAAGATGATCGAGTTCCTTCGTCGGTACCCAGATCGTCACCTCTTATGCGAATATCCAACGGATCTTGGTCAAAGTTGAGTTCTGGCGAGCGCTTCAGGTTAAAGAGAATGATCCGCGACCCTGTGGGAGTTGTAATCTTGTCAAGTTCATTGAGGAGGTCCAGTTCTGATTTGAGAAATGTATAGCGTTCTACAATGCCGATGTTTTCTTCCCAAATTGAAATATTCTTAGGTTCATGGGAAACATAAGACTGCTGCCCGTGCACTGTTTCAACCTTCCAAGTAAACATTGGGATGAGAATATCATCGGCATCAATCTCTCGAAGGAATGTTGTTGACAGCAGCGCTGCAGATGCTTCCCCATTTTGGCGGGTCAAGATGAGAGCATCGTTTGCCAAGCGCATAGATCCTGATTTGAATCCTATTCCGAAGCGTCCTACGTTCCCTTTGGCGTGCTCCTTGCAGCTGAAACCAAATGAGATCATACGATGTAAACTATCCCTATTCATCCCAATCCCATCATCTTGAACGGTGATGGCAATATTGCCGGCTTCAAATTCGTATGCATCGACCTTGACTGTAGTTGCGCCACATTCTTTATCCTGGGCGCTGCTCCGTACGAAAGTATGGGGGGTGGCATCAGCATGTTTCAAAAAGCGAAACAGAATACTCGATTGCTTTGATGTGGTGTTGGGACTGCACTTACTTGTCTAATAGTTCCGCTAGTGCTCCAAAAGGCCAAACATGGCTAGTGGCATTGCCTGTGTATTGGCAGAATCCATGTAAAAAGGTTTCTCTACATCGAGTTTATTTTCTCCTCAGAGATGTTGAAGCAGGATATCAGGGGGTCTTACTCTCGAGCATACGCGGGTGACTTTTCGAGTGCTGCAGCACCGCTCTATTTATTTCAGGCGCCGAGGCTAGCTGCGATGCCCTTTCAAGAGCATCGAACGTGGCAGCCGATGCCACATCGAACTTCGGGTTATCGTTACCGGACATGACGCAGCAGTATTCTTGGTGTACAGTTCTACAGTTGTTCTGCGGGTGCAAGTTAGAGAAAGCTGCTCTCCAAATTGGGACCCCGAAGTGACGACGGCAACGCGTCAGCTGAGATGCTGCAGATACGCGCACGCTCTCTTTCCGCGCTCGTTCCCGCCCGCTAATGCGTTGAGAACCTGTGCTGCCCGGACTCTGGAGACTTATTATTCTACTCGTACAATACGAAGGTATATATATATAGAAGATACGAAGGTACCTTCGAACGAAGGCACGAAGGTACGAAGGTAATATTCTCCTTCGAAACTTAAGCAAGGCTAAGCGCAGTCTGCAGTTGTTCTACTTCAAGCTGGCGATGGACAGATGAGGAAACTATATACCTGCTGCCTTATTATAAGAGTTACCTTCGAAGGTAATTAATATCTTATTAAAATCCGTTGTAGGTGCCTCCCTGGTGATTGAGAAACGATAGAATTGGAGTTCGCGGGAGGCTTGTTTGGAACTAGCTAGGTAGTTTGGACGGGCTCGAGATTGTAATTAGGGTTAATTACAATGATCGATGGAGCTTCGGTGAAACGAGGTCTTTTGGAACGGTTTGAAACTGAAACTTCACCGATACTTCGGTCCAACTTCGACCGTCCTCTATCGCGTCTTCAGAAGACGGCTTGGCGTCGCTTTATCGTTCACAGGTGTCGTGCGTGTATGAACGACGACTACGTGCACGCTAAGCGCAACGGTAAGGCCGTCCCGCTGAACAGCAGTCGTCCAAAGAACGGAAAGGCGTTGCACATAGTTGTTAGTCAGAGATAAAGTATCACTCACCGACCGTACGGTGATTTAGTCTATAACCTTTGCAAATGATCGAGCTCCACTAATCAAAAGACGAATAAAACGAGACGATCGCAAAAAAACCGGCGGGTTGGAATGTGGACTAAATGTGACTTCGTCAGTGAACTGACTAGTCCCCAAATATATCCAAATATGAAATATTTAACAGATAGATAGAGGGTTGTATCCAAATATCATATTATTACATATTTATATTATTACCTATATTTATTATATATTTATTTACCTTCTATTCATAAGATCTTATTGCATCTTATTTAATATTACTTCGAATATTCGAAACCTTATTACGTAACTTGTTAATAAGATCTAAATAAGTTTCGCACGCATACGAACGAAGGTATTTAATATTATATTTATTAAGTGTTCATATATATATATATATCTTCGAGACCTACGTAACA
>Ga0209630_10000399_pt1 | contig 49809 bp, 45 predicted proteins | sample COG_01_FD_184745 | JGI IMG/M metagenome (GOLD analysis project Ga0209630, IMG submission 184745) | Pelagic Microbial community sample from North Sea - COGITO 998_met_01 (SPAdes) (version 2) | ecosystem: Environmental > Aquatic > Marine > Neritic zone/Coastal water | place: Helgoland, sampling...
GAGGCGGGCGGCACGGCCGGGCGCGGCGGGCGAACGCTATCGCACGGCATTCGCCAGGGGCCTGCGCTATCTGCTCGCCGCGGAACTGCCCGGCGGCGGCTGGCCGCAGGTCTATCCGTTGCAGGGCGGCTATCACGACGCGCTGACGCTCAACGACGACATGATGGTGAAGGCGACCGCACTGTTGCAGAAGACCGCGGCGGGCGACGGCGACTATGGCTTCGTGCCGACGGATCTGCGCACCGCTGCGCGCGACGCCGCGGCGCGATCGGTCGCGACGATGCTGGCGACGCAAGTGCCGTCCCAGGGGCGCCCGTCGATCTGGGCGCAGCAATATGATCCGCTGACGCGCACGCCGGTCGGCGCGCGCAACTTCGAACCGATCGCGCTAGCGACCGCGGAGAGTGCGGCGCTGCTGCGTTTCCTGATGGCGCAGCCCGATCCGAGTCCTGCGGTGAAGCAGGCGATCGCCAGCGGTGCCGACTGGTTCGCCACGCATGCGCTGCGCGACGTGGCGTGGACGCGGCCGGCGGGCGCGGACGGGCGGCGGCTGGTGGCGGCGCCGGGTGCGGGGCCGCTGTGGGCGCGCTTCTACGATCCGGCGACCGGCAAGCCGATCTACGGCGACCGCGACCGGTCGATCCGCGACGACGTCAACGACGTGAGCCTGGAGCGGCGCAACGGCTATTCCTGGTTCAGCACGTCGGGGATCGGCGTCGCGACCGCCTATGCCAAATGGCGGCAGCGCCACGGCGGGTGATCGCGCCGCATGCCCCCGGACGCGCCGCTGTTCCGCGACGGTCCGGGGGACGATGCCGCTGAACCGGCGAGACAATCCTAACTCCTATCGATATAGTATAGATTTGCCCGGTACGGGGCGGCTGCGCATCCTGCCGCCATCCCCGCCCGGGCGAGGACATGTACTTCGCGGCGGAGGGACGGCAGTTGGTCCAGCAGGCAGTGCGCGACACCGGCGCTTCGCGGTCGATCGAATGGCCGACGATGGCGCTGGCGGTGGTGATCTACGCCGGCTGGCTGCTGCTCATCGCCCTGCACGCGCGGCTGCCGGCGCCGGTCGTGATCGCGGCGGGGGCGTGGCTGATCGCGTGGCACGGGTCGCTCCAGCATGAGACGATCCACGGCCATCCTACCCGCTGGCGCCGGATCAACGCGCTGATCGGCGGCGTGCCGCTGGCGCTGTGGCTGCCGTTCGCCTGTTACCGGCGCGACCATATCGCGCATCATGCGACCGATCATGTCACCGATCCGCTGCGCGATCCCGAATCGCGCTATGCCCGGCGCGCGACCGGCATGCGGGGCAGGATCCGGCTCGCGCTGACGGCAGCGCAGGCGCCACTGCTCGGGCGGCTGATCCTGGGGCCGGCGGTGGCGATCGGCGGCTTCCTCGCCGGCGAGATGCGCCGTGCGGTGGCGTCGCCCGCCATGGTCCTGCGCGACTGGAGCGTGCATCTGCTCGGCGTCGTCGCGATCCTCGCCTGGCTGCGGCTGTGCGGCATGGGCATCGGCAGCTATCTGCTGATCGTCTATGCGGGGACGTCGCTGACGCTGCTGCGGTCCTTCGCCGAACATCGCGCCGCGCCGGTATCGGATCACCGCGTCGCGGTGGTCGAGCAGGCCGGGCTGTTCGGCATCCTGTTCCTCCACAACAATCTGCACGCCGCGCATCATCGCGCCCCCGCCCTGCCCTGGTATGCGTTACCGCGTTTCTATGCGGACCACCGGACCGACCTGCTGCACGACAATGGCGGGCTGCTCTATCGCGGCTATGGCGAGGTGTTCCGCCGCTATGCGCTGCGCCCGCACGACGTGCTGGTGCATCCCGACCATGCGCATTGACCGGTCATGAGCCGGGTCGCCTCGCTGGGGATGTACGACCAGCCGCCGCTCCACGCCGCGAACGACCGGCTGTGGCGCGCGATCGCGGAGCGACTGCGGCAGGCGGGGGTGGCGGGGGTTCCCGACCGGCTGGACCGCGACCGGTCGCTCGAGGCGATCTGGGACGATCCGACGCTGCTGCTCGCGCAGACCTGCGGCTATCCGCTGACGACGCGGTGGCGTGATCGGCTGACCTATGTTGCGACGCCGCTCTACGCGGCGCCGGGGTGCGAGGGCCATTGCCACCGCAGCCGCTTCGTCGTCCGCCGCGACGATGCCGCCACCGACCTCGGCGCGCTCGCCGGGCGCCGCGCCGCGATCAACGACGCGACATCGAACACCGGCATGAACCTGTTGCGCCGGGCGGTGGCGCCGCTCAGCGTCGGCCGCCCGTTCTTCGCCGGCGTCGTCGTGACCGGGTCGCACGCATCCTCGCTGGACGCGGTGGCGCAGGGCGCGGCGGACGTCGCCGCGATCGACGCGGTCACCTTCGCGCATCTTGCAGAGCAGCAGCCCGCTAGGACGGCGCGGGTCCGGACGATCGGGTGGAGCGTGCCGGTCCCCAACCTGCCGTTCGTCACCAGCCGGTCGACCGACCCGGCCCTGGTCGACCAGCTAAGACGCGCCGTGGACGACAGCATCCTGGCCGAACCCGAAGCCGCACGGGCGCTGCGGCTGCGCGCGAGCCGGGACATCGGCCTTGCCGCCTATGATCGTGTTACCGAAATCGAGGAAGCGGCGTGCCGGCTCGGCTATCCGGCCCTGCAATGACGCGGGCGACGCTCCCCAAGCGTCAGCCGACACCGTCCGTCAGCGGCGGGCCGAACACCGACCAGCCGGTCCGGTCGCACAGCATCTCGAGCGCGCGGACGCCGAGGATGCTGTTGCCGTGCTGGTCGAGGTTCGGCGACCAGACTGCGACCGAGGCGATGTCCGGCACGATCGCGAGGATGCCGCCGCCCACGCCGCTCTTCGCCGGCACGCCGACCCGCAGTGCGAAATCGCCGGAGCCGTCGTAATGGCCACAGGTCATCATCAACGCGAGCACCCGTCGCCGGCGGCGCGCGACGGCGTCGGCGTCCGCGTCCTCCGGATGGCGCCGCGTCGCGCTGAACGGCAGGCCGGCCCGCGCCAGCCCGCAGCAGTCGAGGACGATGGCGCATTGCTGCACATAGGCCTCCATCACCGCGTCCGGGTCGGAGTGCAGATTGCCGTGGTGGCGCATGAAGCTCATCATCGCGCGATTGAGGTCACCGCCCTCCTGTTCGGAGGCGAGCACCTTCGCGTCGGCGACGATCCGGTCGAGCCCGGCGCGGCGGCGCACGTCCTCCGCCACCGCGCTCGCCTGCCAGTCGTCGGCAAGCGCCTCGACCAGCATGTCGACCACGACCAGCGCGCCGGCGTTGACGAACGGATTGCGCGGGATACCCTCGGTCCGCTCGAGGTCGACGATCGAGTTGAACGGATCGCCCGACGGCTCGCGCCCGACGCGGTCGAACAGCGCGTCGCCCTTTGCGCCAAGCGCCATGTCGAGCGCGAAGACTTTGGAAATGCTCTGGATGGGAAAGCCGGTCTCCGCGTCGCCGGCGGTGACGATCGCCCCGGAAGCCAGTGCGACGGCGATGCCGAACGGCCCGGGCGCGACGTCCTCCTTGCGATCCGCCGCGGCCTCGATGGCGGCGGCGTCCCGGCGGATCGTCGCGGCGATATCGGTGACGATCCCGGCCAGCGCACTCATCGTCGCGCCGCCGCGCCGCGGGTCGACGGACCATCCGACGGGGCATCGCCCCGACCGCGTTCCCTATGCACTGCCATCATGTCTCCCGGTGCCGCGGCAGACGTCCGCGGTGTCCGCAGAAAGCCCGGGCCATGGCGCATGTTCCCGCGCGGCTGCCGGCTCGCGCGTGATCCGCACCTTGCCGATGGCAAGCCTCTCCCTAGATCGGCCCTGCCCCGAGCGGATGGCCGCATGTCGTCCGACCCTGCCCCAACGAAGGATCACCGATGAGCAACGATCCCTACACGCCCCCCGCCGTCTGGACCTGGGACCGGGAGAGCGGCGGCCGCTTCGCCAACATCAACCGGCCCATCGCCGGCGCGACGCATGACGCGCCGCTACCGGTCGGCCGGCATCCGTTCCAGCTCTATTCGCTGGGCACGCCGAACGGCGTCAAGGTCACGATCCTGCTCGAGGAATTGCTCGCGGCCGGCCATGCGGAGGCCGAATATGATGCCTGGCTGATCCGCATCGGCGAGGGCGACCAGTTCGGCAGCGGCTTCGTCGCCGCCAACCCCAATTCCAAGATACCGGCGCTGGTCGATCGCCGCAGCGCCGAGCCGGTGCGCGTCTTCGAATCCGGCGCGATCCTGGTCTATCTTGCCGAGGCGTTCGGCGCGTTCCTGCCGCCGGCCGGCCCGGCGCGCGCCGAATGCCTGTCGTGGCTATTCTGGCAGATGGGCAGCGCCCCCTTTCTCGGCGGCGGCTTCGGCCATTTCTATGCCTATGCACCCGAAAAGCTCGCCTATCCGATCGACCGCTATGCGATGGAAACGAAGCGCCAGCTCGACGTCCTCGACCGCCGCCTCGCCGAAAGCGCATTCGTCGCCGGCGCAGACTATACGATCGCCGACATGGCGATCTGGCCCTGGTACGGCCAGCTCGCCCAGGGCGCACTCTATGGCGCAGGCGACTTCCTCGCGGTGCAGGACTATCGCAACCTCCAGCGCTGGACCGAACAGATCGCCGCCCGCCCCGCCGTCCAGCGCGGCCGGATGGTCAATCGCGTGACCGGCGAACCGTCCAGCCAGCTCCACGAACGCCACGACGCGAGCGATTTCGCCTCGCGGACGCAAGACAAGGTGATTGGCGCCCACCCTGCACCGGTCGGAGGAGCGTAGGCATCTCGGTTCAGGACAATGTCCAGCAAAGCCACTTTGGCGTCAGAACGCGGCGCATACGGGGCTGTCCACCGAAGAGCCAATGACTCTGCTATTGGTCTTGTACCGGATAGCGGAATATTGCCTGCTGGCTAAACTAGAGGCCAAGTCGTCCCGGGACAAATATTCTGGCCGACATGAAGGTGAAGGCCATCAACCCCACCAGACAACGGCAAAATCGGAACTTCGTCAGAGCCATCCAAGGGTCTCCCATACTGGCCCCCGAACATCCTGGCAGGCCTAAAGACATTCCATGACAGGTCACGGGGCCCAGGCGGGCGGCGTAGAATCCGACGAGGCGGTCGGTACGTCCGAAAGCGTTTGCGTCGGCGGTACGGCCATGCCCTGCCGCCGTTCCAAGCTCCGCCGACGGCTGTTCGCGACATCGTCCTCCAGCAGACGGCGGAGGCGGGTTTCCAACTCGGGATCGGGCGTCTCGACCGGGACATCAGCATCTGCGATCGGCGCCGGCGTCGGGGCCCCCTGCTTCGCGTCTGCCCCGGGAACGACGCGGACCGCCCCGGTCTGCCGTCCCGGCGTGCTGTCGCGGCGTGCATGCCAGACAAGGGCGCCGACGCCCGTACACGCCGCCGCGACGCCCGCGCCCCCGATCAGGATCGTCCGTCTGTTGTGCAATGGGGTCATCCCCGATGGTCCTTGTCCGGACACGGATTGCTCCGTGTCCGGCAAATGTTCAGCACAGATTGGCGGTGTAGGTGGCGAAATCGGCGTGATAGGTGTTGCGGGCGTAATCGCCCATCACGTCATATATGACATAGTCCGGCCTGACCGACGGATCGGCGGCGAATCCCGCCTTGGATTGACGGGCGCGCATCGGAAACTCGATCGCACTGACGTCGTTGGCCTGGAAACTGAACAGGGCGCAGCCGCCGTTTATCAGGCGACCGGCATCGGGATTGGGAACGATCGTCATCGTCTTGCGGCCATGCGTCTGCGCCCAGCGGATGGCAGTATGGGCGCCGGCCGTCGCTGCGGCCGTGGCCCGGCCGTTGTCCGCGGGAACGCTGGCGCTGACGATCGGCATCTTTGCGGCATCGGCATGTTGCGCCTGCGCATCCGCCCAGCACTGCAGATATTGATCGATCGTCAACCGTGTCTGAAAGGCAAGGATGCCGGCGTTGTCATTCTCGTTGATGTCGAGTTCGCCGTCGTTGACCTGTGGAATGACGTTCAGCCCGGTCAGATTCTGGTCCTTGGCGTAGACGTAGCAGGTATCGGCGCCATTGTAGCGGTACTTCGGAGCGTTATACAGCGCCTTGGTTGCGAAGAATTTCAGATAGAAATGGTTCTCAACGCCGAACGCCTTGATCTGGTCGGCGGCAAGCTTCAGGATCTTGGGGTCCTGAATGTCGAGCACGACCATGAAGCCGGCGTCGTCCAGGATCTGCCTGCGATAGTTCTTCAGGTTGTTGAGCAACGAATACAGGCTCTGGATATGCGCGATATCGCCGGTCACGCGCGTGTTGTTGATGAGCTGCGCGTTGCGACCATAGTTCTTGAGGTAGACATTGCCCCACGTCGCCGACGGGTGCGCCGCGAAATGGACCGCCGGGGGCGGCGACTGAAGGCGGAGCCGGACGTCCACCGCGTTCATCTTCCCGCCCGCGCCGTCATAGGTGGTCGCACGGTTCGCCACGAAATCATGCACGACGAGCAGATTGTCGCTGGCATCCAGACGCAGGTCCAGCTCGATGCCGCGCAGCCCCATCTCGTGCGCGCGCACGACCGCGTAATAGGAGTTTTCCGACAGCGTCTGGTTGGTATCGACGTCGTGATAGACGCCGCGGTGGGCGATCACCTCCGATGCCCATCCGGCACTCGGCACCAGCATGGCCGCGACGCAGGCGAAGATACCGGTCATTCTCGTCAGCAATGTCATCCGTCAGTCCTTCATCGATGGTGTCGCATGGCGTTGGCAGGCGCAGGTCATCAGCCGCTGGGCATGCCGGCCTCCTCTCGCAGCGTCGAAGGGTTCAGCGTTCGGGGACGAAGACCGAGGGGACGGGCGGTGGCGCGTCCCGCGGTGCTATCAGCGCGCCGGTGTCGGGGTCGTAGCGGAAGGTTTCGCGGATCGTGTCGGTATCGACGGTGAGGATGCCGTGCGCGATATCGTCGTCCACCGTGATGCGCCGCACGGAATGGCCGGGGCAGGCGATTGTGGCGCCGGCGTCGAACCCGCCCGTGCCGATCGGCCGGATCAGGCACGGCGCCTCCCCCGCGCGGCCGAGATCGAGCCAGCCTTCGGGCGTGATGCGATGGGTGTAGAACGCCCGACCGTCCGGCGCGATCGTCGTGAAAGGCTGTCCGCGATCGTAGCGGAGCGGTGCGCCGGCAAGACCGCTGGCTCCGGCGAGATTGTGCGTCAGCAGGCCGTCGGCGCCGATATAGTAATGGCCGATCTGCGTCCCCGTATTGGCCGGCCAGCGCAGGTGCATGTGCATGTGCGGCGGGGAATCGATGTGGGCATGGGGGGCATTGGTGTCGAAGCCCATGATCTGGATCCGCCCCAGATGTTCGCGTTCGGCCTCTTCGCCGAGGCCGAGCGTCCGCACCACCTCGCGCTGCGCGAATTCCAGCGCGTTCGCCGCGCGGCGCTGGACGACGGGGAAATCACCGGTGGCATAATCGCCGGCCCGCCGCGCGGGATCGGCATGTTCGAAGCGCAGCACCATGCCCGGTTCGACGATATGCGTCGCGACTTCCGCCGCAGTGATGGCATCCCGCGCGAGCGGTGGCAGCGGCACGATCGTGCGGTCGCCCTCGCTGCGGAAGGCGATGTCGCCGCCCTCCAGTATCACGCGGCGAACGGACGCGGGCGATCCGGTGAACGCCAGTTCCAGCGACCGCCGCCGTGGTACGCTGAGCGCGATCACCGTCTCGCGCGCGTTCTCGGCATTGAACAGCGGCGTCGCGATCGGCGTGCACGCGGCACAGGACGCCGGGTCGAAGCGCGCGACCGGCCGCCCGGCCGATCCGCGCTTCACGAACTTGAGCACGACGCGCACGCGATCGGCGGGCGCGCCCTGTCCGGCCGAAGCCGGTGCGGCGGAGAGGCACAGCATTGCTGCGATCGCGGCGATAACGGCGGGCGCCCTCACAGCTTCGGCTTCCACGACAGGCCCAGCCACAGGGTGCGGCCGACGGGGAAGAAGTAGTTGAGGTATGCGCGGCCCGGCCCCTGACGGACGACGAACGGTTCCTTCGTCAGATTCTGCACCTGTCCGACCAGCTCGACACCCTCCTGCACCGTGAACCGGGCCTGCACGTCGACCTGCTGGCGGGGCTGCTGATACAGATCGCGCGTCGGCGTATCGCCGTCCGCCGATTGCAGCGCGCGGCCGATCCGGTTGTACGATGCGCGCAGCTCGACCGGACCGGTCGCATAGAACAGCGTCATGTTGGCGATATAATCCGGCTGCTGGATCAGCCCGCTGGTCTTGCGCGTGGCGGACAGGCCCGATGCGATGCCGGCGGCGCTGACCGGCTGACGATAGGAGCCGTCAAGCAGGGTGAAATTGGCGTTGAAGCCCAGCCCCGGGACCGCGGCGATGCGGTCCATCGTATAGCCGACCTCCAGCCCCTTCACCTTCGCCCCGGCGGCGTTGCGCGGGGTGCTGACGAACACCGTCTGGTAGGTGACGCCTTGAAAGGTCGTCGCCGGGCCCTGCTGGCTGCTCGTGAAGATCTCGTTCCGGATGTCCTTCGCGAAGGCCGCGACCGAGATCATGCCGGCGGGCATGTACCATTCGTAGGAGAGGTCGTAGTTCCACGCCTCGCGCGGCTTCAGGTCGGGATTGCCGGTGCTGACCGTCAGCGTGCCGTCGGTGCCGATCCCGAACGACGTGCGCGCGGCATATTGGCTGTAGTCGGGCCGGCCGATCGTCTTCGAGATACCCGCGCGCACCCGCATGCCGTCGCCGAGTTGATAGGTGGCAAGTGCAGAGGGCAGCCAGTAATCATAATCGGTCTTCCGCCGAACCGCCTCATAGGCCGTCGCGCCGCGGATGGTCGGCGCCTGGTTGGTATCGATGACGAGCTTCGTCGCGTCGTAGCGCACGCCTGCCTGCACATCGAAACGGTCGGCGCGGAACAGCGCCTGGGCATAGGCGGCTTTGGTCGTCTCCAGATCGCGGAAGTCGTCTGCCGCATTGTTGGCGATCTGGTTGGACATGGTGAATGCGCCGCGGTTCGCCCCGAACCGCTGCCATGCCGCCTGCCGGTCGATCAGCAGATACGGCACCGCCGGCGTCAGATAGGCGGGCGGCTGCTTGCCGTGGAGGATGCCGCGCATCGTCCCGATCGTCGCGAGGCCGGCGGCATTGGCAGAGACATATTCGGCATAGCGCTGGTCGTAGGACAGATCCGTGCGCGTCACCGCCGCGCCCATGTTCGCGCCAAAACCGCGATCCTCGGCCGCCGCGTTGATGCCGAGATTGACCTTCGCGAAATCGACGGTGAAATCGAGGTCGCGATTGATACTGCGGAAGTAGAGCGCGCGATAGCTGTCGGGATTGCTCGCCGCCGCGGTATCGTTGAGCGTCAGCCGCGGGCGCCCGTCGGCGATGGTGTAGCGATATCCGAATGCCGGCAGGAACCCGGCCTGCGCGGTGCCGGGGCGCGGGTTGGTGTCGTATTTTATCATCTCGCGCAGTTCGCGATATTCCGCCTTCGAGCGTGCCAGCGTCGTGTCCAGCACCACGCCGCCCCCGAAATCGTGCCGCCCCCTGGCATCGATCAGCCAGGTGTCGCGCGTGACCGGCTGATAGGTCAGCCCCTGTTGCAGGTCGCCCTGCGCGAACGCGCCGCTCGTGGCGGTGACGGCGGTCGGCGCGCCGGTCGGCAGCGTCAGGATTTCGTACCGGGTCTCGGTATCCTTGTCGTGGTAATAGCCGCCGAACAGCGACAGCTCGGTCGCGTCGTCGGGCCGCCATTCCAGCTTCAGATTGCCGCTGAGCCGGGTGCGCATATTCTCGAAGAAATAATCCTGGTTGCGCACCGGCATCAGCAGGCCGGTCGACCGGTTCGGGAAGGGCGTGCGGGCGCCGGTGGCGGTGAAGTAGGACCAGCCTGCGCCGTTGCTGTCGCCGGGCAGCTCGGCACGCGCGGTGGAGGGCAGGCGCTGATATTCGACCGAAGCGACGATGCCGAAATCCCGGTTCGCACCGAACCGCATCGCGCCGGTCGCATCCGCGCGGATCGCGGGGCCGCCACTGCGGACCAGCTTGCCGGCGGTGTCGTTGTAACCGCCATTGGCGTTGACGACGAAGAAGCGGTCGTCACGCCCGTCGAACGCGCTTTTCGACACGATGTTGATCTGCCCGCCCAGCGCATGGGGATCATATTGCGCGGTGACGCTCTTGATCGCCTCGATCCGCGAAACCAGCGAGGAGGGCAGCATGTCGAGCCGTGCGCCGCGGAACACCCAGTCGGGCGAGGCGAGCGGGATGCCGTCGATCGTCACCAGATTGTATTTCGGGTCGAGGCCGCGGATCGTTGCGCGCTGGTAGATATCGCGATTCTTGGTCGGATCGGCCCCGCCGACCACCGACACGCCGGTGATGCGCCGGCTTGCCTCGACGATGTTGAGGTCGGGCAGCCGGCCGACGTCATCCTGCGACACCGCGTCGAGGATGACCGCCGACTGCCGTTTTGCTTTCGTCGCCGACCGCTGGGACGAGCGGAAACCGGTGACGACGATCTCGCCGCCTTCGTCCGTGGCGTCCGGTTGCTCCGGCATGGCCGTGGTGGCGGTCACCTGCGGCCGGGCCGATGCGGGTGCAACGATCAGCAGCGTTCCTGCGAGCATCGTGCCGGTGAGCAGGCCGCGCTTACGTGTCGAATATAGCATATCGAGTCGATTCCCCCTGTACGGGGCCTTTATATACCCTCTTGTATGATATTAATTTGACAGTCGGCGATCATTGGCGGAATTTGATCGCGGCCGTTAATCACGGCGGATGAAAAGGGACCTTCGATGAAGACCGCCTCCGTTTCCGCCCGGGCGCGTATTGTTCTCGCTGCGATCCGGCGACACGGCAGCGTGTCCCGATCGGTCCTGATCCGCGAGAGCGGCCTGTCGGGCACCGCGATCTTTCGTGCGACCGAGGAACTGGAGGCTGCCGGACTGGTGCGGACCGGCGATACCGTCGCCATCGGGCGGGGACAGCCGAGCAACGTCATCCATATCGTGCCGGACGCCGCCTTCGCGCTCGGCTTGTCGGTGATGACCGATCGCGCCGACGTCGTGTTGCTCGACCTGGCGGGACAGGTGCGGGCGCGGCGTGAAATCACGCTACCGGGGATGCCGCGCGCGGCCCTGCTGGATGCCGCGGTCGCGTTCGGCACCGCGACGGTCAGGAATCTGGGTGTGGAACCGGCGCGGCTGCAGGGATTGGGCGTCGCGGTCGCCGGCTATTTCGTCGCGCCCGATACGGTCAATCCCGCCGCCGAGCTGGACGACTGGGCGCTGGTCGACCTGCAGGCGGCGGCCACCCGCCAGATCGCACTGCCGGTCGCCATCGAGAATATCGCCAGTGCCGCGGCGGTAGGCGAACGGTTGCTGGGCACCGGATCACGCTACGCCAGTTCCTGCTACGTCAACGTCGCGGCCGGCTTCGGCGCGGGGATCATCGTCGACGGTGCGTTGATGCGCGGACGGCATGGCAATGCCGGCGAGATAGCCGGCCTGTTCGCCATGACGGGACGCGCCACCCCGAACCTGACGACCTTGCGCGACACGCTGACGGATCACGGCGTCGTGACCAACGGGATCGCCGACATGGTGGCGCGGTTCGATCCGGCATGGCCCGGCGTCCAGCAGTGGCTCGACCGGCATAAGGCCAGCTTCTCCTACCTGTTCGGCGCCTTGCGCTACACGCTGGACTGCGAGGGGATCATTCTCGGCGGCCGGCTGCCCCGCGTCCTGGCGCACCGGATCATCGAGGCGGTCGATTGGCCAGAGCGGCAGTTGCCGGTCCGCCGCGATCGACCGGCACCGGCAACAATGCTCGACGTCGCCGTTCTGGCCCCCGATCTTGCCGGCCCTCTTGGCGCCGCCGCCCTCGTATTTCATCGCAACCTGTTCGACTGACGCGCGGTAACAGCACCAATACCAGCGCAATGCCCCCGATCGCCACGAGGGACAGGACCATCAGCACCGATACGGGTGAATGCGGATCGGCCAGGGTCGTGCGATAGGACGAGCCCGTCAGCGCCCGGCCGAGCACCAGCATCGCCGTCGCCTGCGAGAGCTTCGACACGGCGGTGAACGATCCCACATAACCGGTCGCCCGCCCCGCGGCGGCATGGTTCATCATCGCCGCCCACAGGATGAGCGACAGGCCGCCGGTCGCGATGCCGAACCCCAGGCCGGCCAGCACCACACCCGGCGCGGCGGGCCAGAGCAGTCCGGCTCCCGCCACGCCCGCTACGACGGTCATGAGGATGAGGGTGCCGGTCGCCGGCACCCACCGCCGCGCGACCAGCCACAGCGGCTGGCTGGTGATGCCTCCGATCGCCGCCCACAACATCAAATCCGCGCCGTGGCGGGTAAATGCGGAATAATAGGGCTCCAGCGTCCTGAACAGGGCGACGGCCGTCGTCAGGACGACCAGCGCGGCGAGTACGCCGACGAACGACAGGGACGGATCGGGCTCCCGTATGGCCGTCCGCGTTCCGTTCATGACGACGGTGCGGTATCGCGTCAGCCACCATGCCGTGCCGCACGTCGCACCGGCAGTACCTGCGGACCAGATCAGCCAGGCCATCGGATTCCACATGCGAACCAGCATCGGCGCGACCATGCCCGCAACGGTGACGGCCGCGAGACCCGAGACGACGTTTCGCCAGGCAAGCAGCGCGAACCGTTGGTCATCCGTCAGGTCGGATTGGGCCACCAGCGCGTTTTGCGCCACATCGATCAGCGGATAGCTCGCCCGGAAGCCCAGCAGCATCGCCAGCGCCCAGAACGGCCGAACGACAATGCCGACCACCGGCGTCGCACAGAACAGGAAAAAGAACAGGCCAGTGATCGCCGCGCCCCACACCTGGAGGCGAAGGGTGACGTCGGGACCGACCCGGCGGCCGCTCCAGCGCCGACCCAGGACGGCGTCGATCAAGCCGTTGAGCGCCAGCGAGGCGGCGAGAATGACGCCCATCGCCGCAGCGCCGATCATACAGATCTCGGTCAGGAAAAACGCAAACAGCAAGGTACTGGCATGCCAGATCTGGCTCTTGCAGAAATGCGCCGCAAGATAACTGATCTGTGACGCGACCGGCCATCTTGCGCCTGCCAGGGCCGACAGGGCACGCATTCTCATCGGCTTCTGCCGGGAGTGGTCCGCCGTGTCGCCCATCATCACCCAAGCATTAGCGCCATTGTATGCCGGTTTTGTGAAGGCTTCGGTCTTTGACGCCATTGATCGTCACCGTTCCCCTCTGTCCGACAGGCGATCTTCGTGTTGCGTGTTTCGGCCGGCCGTCACGTCAGGACCGGTCGCTGCGCGCGTCGCGATCTGCGCGTGTCGACGTACCCCGCCTCGCTATAGCGCCTCACCGCCGCGGGAGACGGCGGAACCACGCACCGGACGCTGGCAGGGGCTTCAAGATCGAACGGTCCGCTGCCTGACCGTCAGGGTCCGGAGACACGCCTGCGGTATTGTTGCCAGCCCGCCATTCCATCGATGGTTCGCGCCCTCCAGTCTGCGGCTTTACTGATTGTGCTGGCGCCAGCTTCCGTTGCCGGTGGTGGCCAAGAGGAAGCGGTTGGCGTCGATCAGCTCGCAGGATGTCTCACGCGGCCGTCGGGACCCCGGGGAACGTCGATATCGATGGACTTCACGGACCCTGCGGCGGGACCAATGGCGGAGACGGAGGGATTCGAACCCTCGGTACGGTTTCCCGTACGACGCTTTAGCAAAGCGTTGGTTTCAGCCACTCACCCACGTCTCCGGTGCGGCAGAAACGGGGCTATAGCGGCGGTCGGCGGCCCGATCAACCGGGCTGGCACCTGCGATCGAACGTAATTTCGCGGCACATCGGCGTTCGTTCATTGCCGGGCAAGCGCGAGGCTGGTTAACGTCGCCCCGCCGGCGCGGTCGCGGGGGCCGGAGTTGCGAAGGGGGACGGCATGCGTGTGATCGGATTCGGGATAGCCTTGGCGGGCCTGCTTGCCGGGAGCGCGCCGGCGCAGGTGACGACGATCGATCCCAATCGCGCGATCGACGGCGACCTGTCCGCCCCGGTCCGCCCGGCGCCGCGCGCCACCACGCCCGCGCCGGACCGGCAACAGCCGCCCGCCCCCGCCTTCGAATCGGCCCCCGTCCCCACCGTCGCCTCGCCCGCGCAGCAGGAGGCGCGCGCCGAGGCGACCAGCCAGGCCGCCGCGACCTATCAGCGCGAGGACCTGCTCGCCGCGGGCGAGGGCGTGTTCGGCAAGGGCGCCGCCGGGCTCGCCGGCATGCTCGAAAAGGTGCTGAAGGATCAGGGCCAGCCCAATGCCTATATCGCCGGGCGCGAGGCGGCGGGCGCGTTCGTCATCGGCCTGCGCTACGGATCGGGCATCATGAGCCACAAGGTCGAGGGGCAGCAGCCGGTCTACTGGACCGGCCCCTCGGTCGGCTTCGACGTCGGCGGCGACGCCAACAAGGTGTTCGTGCTGGTCTACAACCTCTACGACACCGAAGAGCTGTTCCATCGCTTCCCGGCGGCGGAAGGACGGCTGTACCTCGTCGGCGGGTTCGCCGCGACCTATCTGCGACGCGGCAACATCGTGCTGATCCCGATCCGCCTCGGCGTCGGCTATCGCGCCGGCGTCAACGTCGGCTATATGAAGATCACCCACACCGCGAAATGGATGCCGTTCTAGGCTGAGCGCCAGGGCGGCCACGTCCGCCCGCCCGGCGCCAGCCCGGCCGGCGGGCAAGGCCCGTCCGACGACGCGGGCCTTGCCCGCGGCGCCACCCCCACCTCTACCCCGCGAACCGCCACCCCAGCGTCTCGCCCGCCAAAAACGGCACCACCTCGCCGATCCGGTCCGGCACCACGACCGTATCGCGCACCAGCGTCACCGTGCCGTCGTTGAGCGGGAGCCCGTAGAAGCGCGCGCCATGTTCCGCGGCGAACCCCTCGAACCGGTCGAGCGCGCCCTCCTCGTCGAACACGCGCAGATACGCCTCCAGCGCGAACGGCGCGTTGAAGATCCCCGCGCAGCCGCAGCCCGATTCCTTCGCGCCGACCACGTGCGGCGCGCTGTCCGTGCCCAGAAAAAAGCGCGGACTGCCCGACACCGCCGCGCGCCGCACCGCCAGCCGATGCGCCTCGCGCTTCAGCACCGGCAGGCAATAGGCATGCGGCCGCAGCCCGCCGTCGAAGATCGCGTTGCGGTTGATGAGCAGATGCTGCGGCGTGATCGTCGCCGCGATCGGATGCGCCGCCTCGGCCACGAACGCCGCGGCTTCCGCGGTGGTGATATGCTCGAGCACGATCTTCAACGCCGGATAGTCGCGGGTCAGCGGGGTCAGCACCCGCTCGACGAACACCGCCTCGCGATCGAAGATGTCGATGCTGCGATCGGTCACCTCGCCATGGATCAGCAGCGGCATGCCGATCCGCTGCAGCGTCTCGAGCACCGCGGTCAGCGTCAGGATATCGGTGACGCCGTGCGCGGAATTGGTCGTCGCATGCGCCGGGTACAGCTTGCACGCGGTGAACACCCCCGCCGCATGGCCCGCGGCGATCTCCGCCGGGTCGCTGTGATCGGTCAGGTAACAGGTCATCAGCGGGGTGAAGTCGATGCCCTCGCCCACCGCCGCGCGGATGCGATCCCGATACGCCGCCGCCATCGCGACGTCGGTTACCGGGGGCGTGAGGTTGGGCATGATGATCGCCCGGCCGAACTGGCGCGCGGTATGGCCCGCCACCGCCTGCAACATCGCGCCGTCGCGCAGGTGGACGTGCCAGTCGTCGGGGCGGCGGATGGTCAGGCGGTCGGTCATGGCGCCCTCCTACCGATCGCATCGGCGCACCGCCACCTTGGAAAATGCGCCGCGACACCTAGGTGCAGGACATGCACGCCACCACGCTCACCGATCGCGCGATCGTCCGCCTGTCCGGAGAGGACGTCCGCGGCTTTCTCCAGGGCCTCGTCACCAACGACGTCCTCGGGCCGCTGCCGGTCTGGGCGGCGTTGCTGACCCCGCAGGGCAAGGCGCTGTTCGACTTCATCGTCTGGGCGGACGGGGACGACGTGCTGCTCGATGCCGAGGCGGCGCAGGCGGACGCGCTGGCTCGTCGCCTCACCCTGTACCGGCTGCGCCGCGCGATCGCCATCGCCCGCGACGACACGCTGGCGGTGCACTGGTCGCGCGACGGCGACGAAGGCGTACCAGACCCGCGCCTGCCCGCGCTCGGCCGCCGCTGGATCGCCCCCTCCTCCGCCCCGGCGCAGGGCTGGCGCGAACACCGCCTGTCGCTCGGCGTCACCGAAGGCGTTGGCGAGCTCGGCAATGGCGAGACGCTCTGGCTGGAATGCAACGCACGCGAGCTGCACGGCGTCAGCTTCACCAGCGGCTGCTATATCGGGCAGGAGAATACCGCGCGCATGCACCACCGCGCCAAAGTGAACCGCCGGCTGGTCGTCGCGCCGCTGACCGAAGCGGGCAACCGCACCCGCGCGACCTATCCCGACCTCGGCCTGATGATCGAACACCGCCGGGTCGAGGCTCTCGGCGACGCCCTGATCCCCGACTGGCTCGCCGCCGCGCTCGCCGACGATCAGCGCCCGACGGCGGTATAGGCGAAACCCGCCGCCTCGACATCCTCGCGGCGATAGACGTTGCGCAGGTCGACCAGCACCGGCGCCGCCATGATCGCCTTCAGCTTGGCGAGGTCGAGCGCGCGGAATGCATCCCATTCGGTGACGATCACCACCGCATCCGCCCCGGTCGCCGCCTCATAGGCATCCCTGCAATAGGTCAGCTCGGGCATCATCCGCTGCGCCGGTTCCATCCCCTCGGGGTCATAGGCGCGCACCGCCACCCCGGCATCGGTCAGCGCCTGCGCGATTGCGATCGACGGCGCGTCGCGCATGTCGTCGGTGTTGGGCTTGAAGGTCAGGCCGAGCAGGGCGACGGTCCTGCCCTTCGCCTCGCCGTCGCCATCCGCGGTCAGCGCGTGCAGCACCTTGCGGCCCATCGCGCGCTTGCGGCTGTCGTTCACCTTGACCACCGCCTCGACGATATGGACGGGGCTTTCGAAATCCTCGGCGGTCTTAAGCAGCGCCAGCGTGTCCTTGGGAAAGCACGAACCGCCATAGCCGGGGCCGGCGTGGAGGAACTTCTTGCCGATGCGGTTGTCGAGCCCGATCCCGCGGCTAACGTCCTGCACGTTGGCACCGACCGCCTCGCACAGATCGGCGATCTCGTTGATGAAGGTGATCTTGGTCGCGAGGAACGCATTCGCGGCATATTTGATGAGCTCGCTGGTCCGTCGCCCGGTGAACAGGATCGGCGATTCGTTGAGATAGAGCGGCCGGTAGACGCCGCGCATCACCGTGCGCGCGACTTCGTCGTCGGTGCCGATCACAATCCGGTCGGGGCGTTTGAAGTCGCCGATCGCGGCGCCCTCGCGCAGGAATTCGGGATTGGAGACGACCTGGATGTCGACGTCGGGGCGCGCCTCGCGCAGGATCGCCTCGACCTTGTCGCCGGTGCCGACCGGCACGGTCGACTTGGTGACGACGACCGTCGGCCCGGTCACCGCCGCGGCAATATCCTCGGTGGCGGCAAAGACATAGCTGAGGTCGGCATGACCGTCGCCGCGGCGCGACGGCGTGCCGACCGCGATGAAGATGGCGTCAACGCCCGCGACCGAGGCGGCAAGATCGGTGGTGAAGGTCAGCCGCCCCGCCGCGACATTGCTCGCGACCAGTGCCTCGAGGCCCGGTTCGTAGATCGGCATCCGCCCCGCCTTCAGCGCGGCGATCTTGCTCTCGTCCTTGTCCACGCAGATCACGTCGTGACCGAAATCGGCGAAACAGGCGCCCGACACCAGGCCGACATAGCCCGAACCGATCATCGTGATGCGCATCGATACCTCTTGGCGACGGGACGAACCCCGGACCGCCGCTCTCTACCCCAACAGCCGCGGATTGCCAGCATCCCGCATCTGCAACGCGCGCAAAGGGTGCGACCGGAAGACAATCGACACGCCGCGAGATCCACCCACATCCCCTTCAGCGCACCATCGTCGCGCCTTCGCGTCTTCGCGCGAACCTCTTCCGGCCAGCGGATCCGGTGACCGGCGGCAGGTTGTGTTCACGCGAAGACGCGAAGAGAAACGGGGAGAAAGCTTTGGTTCGCGCGGAGGCGCGGAGGACGCAGAGAGAGTGAGCCCGCCGCGGCGCGGCCCGTCCTGTCGGACCGCGAAGATGACAGAGCCGCGCAGCCCGAGGCGGCACACCTCCGCGTCCTCCGCGCCTCTGCGCGAACACAATCTACCGGCGTCATTCACGCGCCATAGAATGCGCACTCCCGCCCGCGCCGCAGACAAACAAAAAGGGAGGCCGGCACGTGCCGACCTCCCGATCTGTATTCCAACGGTAGACGTAGGTCTTACTGACCTGCGCCCGGACCGTAGGTGACTTCCACGCGACGGTTCTGGACCTCGCGGACACCATCGGCGGTGTCGACGCGCGGACGGCTCTCGCCGAACGCTTCCGTCGAGATCACACCATCGGGGATGGCGTGCGACGTGAGATACGCCTTCACCGAGTCCGCGCGACGCTGCGACAGGCCGACGTTGTACGATGCCGAACCCGACTTGTCGGCGTGGCCGGCAAGCATGACCTGCGCGTTACCGCAGCTCTGGTACTGGCTGACGGCGTTGTCGAGGATCGAACCGGCCTCAGGCGTGATGTCCGACTTGTCCCATTCGAAGAACACGATGAACGGACCAGGCGAGCAGACCGGAGCTTCCGGAGCCGGCGCGGGCGCAGGCAGCGGAGCCGGCGGCGGCGTTTCGACCGGCGGCGGCGGCGGAGGCGTCGGCGAACCGAAGTTGTACGTCACGCCACCCAGGATGCTGTGCGAACGGAACCGGCCCTCGAAGGTACGGTTGGTCACGTCCACCAGCTTGACGTTGTCGGCGTTGAAGAAGCGATACTTCAGCGTCGCGTCGATGTGGTCGGTCAGCGGAGCGCGCACGCCCGCCAGGCCCTGCCAAGCGAACACGGTGTCCGAATCGTCGACGAAGTTGCCGCGCGTGGTGAGCGCGTAGTTCGCCTTGACGCGAGCGACACCGACACCGCCGCCGACGAAGCCCTGGATGCCGTCATCGTCGCCGAAGTCGAGCAGGCCGTTCAGCATGAAGCTGAGCGCCGAGGTCTTGCCACCGGCATAGTCATAGGTGCCGGCCGGGGTCGCGACGATCGCGCCGGCTGCGTTGTAGCGCGGCGTGGTCAGCGTCGAGCTGTAGCCATCGACGGTCGCGCTCTTGTAGCCGACTTCGGTCTCGACGCGGAAACCGCCGAAATCGTAGCCGATGACGCCATCGACGTCATAGCCATAGTCGTGATCGACAGTGGCCGCATTGTTGGTTGCACCGATATCATAATCGATGTCTTCGACGATCATCGCACCGCCTTCGATGCCAACGTACCACGACTTGTCGCGGGCGAGGGCAGGAGTGGCGAGTGCGGTGGAGGCCAGTGCCAGAACGACGGCAAGCTTCCGCATAGAAGTCCCCTTTCTTGAGTGTCACTACGGACAGCGCAAACTCACTATCCCGGGGTTGGTTTCCACGCAAGCACGCAAAAGTCCGGACCTGTGGCAAGGATACAACACTTCGGGTCAGCTTGCGATGAGCCCGTGTTGTCGCAATGCGCCCAGGATCGCCGCAACCGTCTGCCGTGCCGCTTCGTCCACCACGGTGCCACCGGCGGGGTCGGCGATCCCTGCGCCCCGGGCGCCCACCACGGCCTTGCCGCCGACGATCAGGCGATCGGCGAACACGTCACCTTCCTGCCACAGACCATTGTGGTAAGCTATTGGTTTAGCAGTCGTAATACACCAGGCGGCGAAGCCCTCGCGCGGCACCGCGAACCGCCATCCGCCGTCGGTCCAGCCCGCCAGTTCCGCGCCATGGCCGACCCAGGCACCGGTGGGGGTGTTCCCGACGATCCAGCATTGCCCGGGGGTCGGCGCGGCCGGCGGCTGGTCGACGCCGAGCGCGATCACCGCGGGCTGGACGAGCAGGTCCAGCCGCGCCAGCGCCTCGTTGTGCGTCAGCTCCTTCTCCGCCTGCCCGGCCGCGAGCAGCGGCATCGCGAGTCGCGCGGTCGCCGGTTCGGTCATCGTCATCCTCCTGCATCGAAAGTGAATTCCGCCGCCGGCGAGGGCGCCAGCGTGCCCTGCTGGACGATCCGCACCGTCGCCATGCCATGCGGCCGCTCCGCCGCGGACAGCGCCAGCTGCGGCCCGGTCACGTCGAACGTCCGCGCGCCGGCGTCGGCCGTCAGCGTCACGCGATAGCGTTCCGCCTCCTCGGCGAGCGGCACGTCGGCGCCATCGCCCCACGACCAGCCCGCCCGGCTCCGCCGCACCCAGCCGATCGCCAGCCCGCCGTCCGGCTGCGCCACGACCGTGCCATGTACCGGCGCGGGCGGCGCCACCGACGCGCCCGTCACCATCAGCGACACTTCCACCGGCGCCGCATCGTCGCCCGTCCCGCTCGCAAGGATCCGCAGCGGGCGTCCGATCGCCGCGACCGGCAGCTCGATCGTCGCGACCGCATCCGCCTCGATCAACGCGAACCGGTCCCCCGGCCGCTGCGTGCCGATCGCCGCCTCGGTACCGCGCAGCCCGCGCCGCAAATCGGTCAGCGCCCAGCGCCCGTTCCCCAGCGGTTCCGCCCGCGCGAACTGGACCAGCTCGTCGCCCAGCAGCGCGAGGTTCGTCCCCTGCGCCAGCGCCGCCGCATCGGCATCGCCCGGCATCATGTCCGGCCGCGCCATCGCCACCACGACGCGGCTGCGCCGGTCCACCAGCCACGCCGACGCGACGTCGGGCGCGACCTCGATCCGCCCGATCGCCGCCGGCGCGGCGGTGCCGCCCGCCGCGGTCCAGCTCGCGCCGTCGTCGAGGCTGTAGAGCAAGGCCGCCTGCCGCCACCCTGCCCCCTCGCCCGCCGCCAGCACGCAGATGCGCGGGGCGGCGAGCGGCCCCTCGCCCAGCGCCGGCAGCTCCGCGGCGACCAGCAGCGTCCGTCCCGCGGTCAGGTCGGGCGCCCCGCTGACCTGTCCGCTGCTCGCCGCGCCGGCGATCGGCACCGCCGCCAGCGGCACCAGCTCCAGCGTCGTCGCCAGCCCGACCGTGCTGCTGGACGCCACCCGCCAGCGCCCCGTCTCGCCCGCGACCGTCACGATCTCCCCCGGCGCCACGCCCAGCCCCTCGACCCCCAGCGTCACCCGCCGCCGCGTCCGCTCCGCCTCGCCGCGCGCGACCAGCGCCCCCGCGACCGCCTTGGCGCTTGCCGCATCGAGCACCGCGGGCAGCTCGACCCGGTCGATCCGCTCCCCCGCCCCCGGCCGGCGCACCCGCTGCACGCCGATCTGATAGTCGCGCGCCGGATCGTGATGCGCCACCGCCACCTCGCGCGGCGCACTCGCCAGCGCCGCCACCGTCCGCCGCCGCCGCGCCGCGCCGACGCCCGCATCCGTCACCGCCAGCGCCGGCCCCGCATCGTGCCGCCGCACCAACCGCGCAGCCGACCCCCTCCGCGACCAGCTTCATCGCCCGCTGCGCTATCGCATTGCCCGCAAAGCCGTCGCGCACCTGCGCCTCGTACGACCGCGGCCACTCCCCCAGCGCGACGCCCGACCCGCCACGCGACAACGCCGGCCGCCCGCCCTCGCGGGGTGCCTTCCACCCGAACAACCGCATGATGATCTCCCGTTTGTCATCTCTGGTGTCACGCCAGGCCGCGAAGAAGGGGTTCGCGCGGAGACGCGGAGACGCGGAGAAGAAGGAAAAGAGAGCCCCCCCACCCGTCACCCCGGACCCGGTCCGGGGTCCACCCCGCGGCGAGGAGAACGGCCGGAGCCCCCACCCCCGCCCCCACGGCCCGGCAGACCCCTAAAACCAGTTCGCGGTGACGATGGGCGAGAGGCCCGCCCCCGCACCCGAACGCCTTCGCGCCTTCGCGCGAAACCCCCTTCCCATCTTCTCCGCGTCTCCGCGCCTCCGCGCGAACTCCCTTCTTCTCCGCGTCTCCGCGCGAACCCCCTTCTTCCCGCCTCCCGGCTCACCCCCCACCCGAAACCCCGGCTACAACCCCCGCACGCCCGCAGCGCCACGCCGCCCCAGGCACAATTCCGTCAGCGCCCACACCAAGGCATCCGCCCGGTCCGGCGAGCGCCCCGGCCCCTGATAGCCGCCCCCCGCGACCAGCCCGCACAGCTCGTCCTCCAGCGCCGGGAAGCGCCCGCCATGCCGCACCCGCCCGCGTTCGTAGAGCGTCGCCACCGGCTCCGCCCGCGCCACCTTGCCGCGGCTCGCGCGCACCAGCCGCACCGGCAGCGTCACGTCCGCCGCCAGCAGCACCGACCGCACCATCGCGCCGCCCTGGTTCGCCTCCGCCACCACCCGGTCGGCGCGATGTTGCGCCGCGCAACTCGCCACCGCCCGCGCCCAGCCTTCGGGCGAGGCCGCCGCCACGCTGGCGTCGGCGAGCACATACGCCATGCCGTCACCGTCCAGCCCGACCGCGACGATCCCGCAGGCATCGCCCGCGCCGCCCTCCGCGACCGCCCCCGCGGGCGGGTCGACGCCGACCACCACGCGCACCAGATCGCCCGGCGCATCGCTCCGGCACGCCTCCAGCATCGCCCGCGACCACAGCGCGCCGGTCAGGTCGCCGATCATCTCGCCGTCCAGCTCCTGCCGCCCCAGCGCCGTCCCGCCATAGGCCTCCTCGACGTGGTCGACGAAGGCGTCGGGCAGGAACGGATTGTCGCGCGTCCGCCCGCGCGTCTCGACCAGCCCCCGGGCGCGCAGCACGCGCTTCATCAGGTTGGTCGGCCGCGGCGTCGTCGTCACCAGCACCCGCGGATGCGCGCCGCGCCGCATCCCCATCATCAGATTGTCCCACGCCGCATCGCCGCGCCGCCATTTGGCCAGCTCGTCGCACCAGGCCGCATGATGTTCGGGCCCGCGCAGCTGGTCGGGCACGTCCGCCGAATAGACGAACGCCCGCGCGCCGTTGGGCCAGCGGATCTCGCCGCGGCTGGTCGAATAGGCCGGGATCTTGCCCGTCTTGGCGACCGCGCGCAGCCCGCTCGGCCCCTCGATCATCACCCGCCGCACGTCCGCCGCGGTCGCGCCGACCAGCGCGATCAGCGCCTCGGGGTCGTCGGCGAGTCCCGTCACCCATTCCGCCCCCGCCCGCGTCTTGCCGAAACCGCGCCCCGCCCGGATCAGCCAGATCCGCCAGTCGTCCCCCGCCGGCGCGACCTGCCCCGGCCGCGCCCAGCCGCCGCCCCAACGCTCCGCCAGCTCGCGCCGCTGCGGCACGCTCAGCGACCGGATCGCCGCCCGCCGCTCGTCCTCGGGCAGCGCCGCCAGCAGCGCGACGACGTCCGGCCGGTCCGCGCTCATGCCCCCTCTCCCGTCGTCGCCCGTGCCCGCCTGCCCGCCTTGCGCGCGGCGATCATCGCCAGCCGCCGCAGGATCACGGCATCGGTCTCGTCTGCGGTCGCGACCTGCCGTTCCCGCCCGCCCCGCGCCACGCCACCCTTCAGATAGGCCGTCCGCTGCGTCAGCATCCGCAGCGCCTTGTCCCAGTCGAACGTCTCCGCGGTGAGCATATGCTCGATCATCCGCGCCTCGATCGTGCGATAGCCCGCGTCGAGCGCCTGTTCCCATGCCGCGGCGAAGGCGGCGTTGGTGCGATGCCGGTAATAGACTGCGGACAGGCTCACCCCGATCGCCCGTGCCGCCGCCGAGATATTGCCCGTCGCGCTGACGTGATCGAGGAAACACCCCTCCAGCTCGCGCGTCCAGCGCACGAAGGCGATGGGACCGCGCCCCGGCTTGGTGCCCGCGCCGCCGCTCTCGCCGCCCTGCCTGCCGCCATCGGCGCGCGTCGCATCCTCGTCCATGTCCCGCCCCTTCCCCCGGACGCGGATCGGGCCGGCAGCGGATCGGGGCGTTCACCCCGGCCGCTCCGGCCCGACTCGCAATTCTTCAGCGTTCCTGTTATGTACCTAAACAGCGTCGCGCTGTCAAGCCTGATGTACCATATCGGTTAACGCGTAGAAAACGCATGATCCGGTTCGATACGCATTTGCCATACAACACCGTCGTATAGGGCCAATTCGGACTTGATTTTGCGCAAGGAAGGTTTCTACAGATGCGCCTCCATCGCTCGAACAGGCGACGACTCACATGTATCCAGCCGCGGGACCGATCGCCCATGCCCTGGTCGACGCCGATCTCGGGATCACCGATCTCGATTCGGCGTACGAAGCCCTGCTCGGGCTGGAGCCGGATGCCGGGCTCGGCCGGCCGGTGCTCGACGTCGTGCATCCGCACGACCGCTCCGCCGTCGAACTGCTCCTGCGCCGCGTCTGGGACGAGGGCACGACGCTCGCCGCGACGCAGCGGCACCAGCATGTCGACGGTCGCGCGATCTGGGTCAATATCTACGTCTCCCGCCTCGGCCGGGGCGACGGCCGCCGGCTCGTCATCACCTGCCGGCCGCTGCCGCCGGAGGGCGAGCGCCCCTCGACGATCGAGGCGCAGTGGAAGGTCGCGCGCCTGCTGCTGGAGGCGATCAACGGCGGCAAGCGCGCGTTCGGCGACACGCTGATCGGCAGTCCCGCGACCGAGATCCTGCTCGTCGGCTATGTCGCGGAGGCGGAGGCACGGACGATCTCGGCGGAGGATATCTCGGGCCGGATCAACGTGTCGTGGCCGCTTACGCAGCGCTGGCTGCACGCGCTGGTCGACGCCGGCTTCATCGAGGCGGAGCTGCCCGGGCCGATCGACCGCGACACGCCGATCCGCCTCGGCGTCCGCGCGCTCGCCATGCTGGAGGTGATCTTCGGTTCGCTCGTCGCCGTCGTGCAGGGGCCGCTCGTTCCCGCCTGACCCGTCCCGCGCCCGCCGTGCCGGCCGTCAGGCACGCCACGAGCGCACGGCGCGCGGCAGCGCCGATCGCATCCGCGCCAGCCAGCCGATCCGCGGCGGCGGCGTCAGCGTCGTCACGATCGGCTCGAACTCATGCGGCTCGAACGGCACATGCGCCAGATCGAGCATCAGGCCGGTGACGTCCTTGCTCAGCGTCGCATGGTTGTCGGCGTCGAAGGTCGCGCGCAGCGCCTGGCCGACCGGATAGAGCTTCGCGCCCTGCCGGTGCTGCAGCGCCTGCTCGTCGTTCTCGTCCCTGCCGACCCCATCCGCCATCGCGACCCTCGTTCCGCCGCTTCAACGAACGGCCGCGCCAAGGGTTCATGGCAGTATTTCGCCCCTATCCTGCCGTCGGTTCGTCGTCGCCATCCCCGTTGGCCGTCACCGCACCGCCAACGACCCCGTCATCGTCGTTGCCCGACAGCGTCGGCGCGCCGCCGTAGCAGCGGTCGAGATAATGGTTGGCGATGATGTAATGCGCCCGCACCGCCAGCGGGTGGGTGGCGCGCTGCGCCAGTTCCAGTTCGGTTTCCGCCCGCTCGTAGAAATAGATCTCATCGTCACGCATGTTCTGCACTTCTGTATGTCTTTCCAGGGGGATAGCCTGCCCGCTCCGCCCCCGCCCTCACGTGGATCACCCTTCGGCATAACGCGCCGCCGCCCGGCCTGTGCCGTTACCGGCCCGCGCTGTCGGCGATCCGTGCCCAGGCTGCGATCTCGGCGTCGGCATGGGCGTGGACGATCAGGTCGCCGGCGCGTTCGGCGGCGATGTCGACTTCGACCGACCCGTGCCATTCCCAGGTCGCATTGCCCGACAGGCTGACCATCGCATCGCGCGCCACCGCGGCGCGCACCAGTCCGCCCTTGTTGAACACGGTGATCGGCGCGTCATAGGCCAGCCGCCCGGTCAGGCAGGCGGCGAAGGCCGATGCCGCCATCGCGCTGCCGCAGCTGTCGGTCAGCCCGACGCCGCGTTCGAAGGTGCGCACGAACAGCGCCTGCCCGGGCGCCGATCCGGCGTCCTGCCCGCGCAGCTCGACGAACGACACATTGGCGCGGTTGGGCAACCAGTCGGGTGCCGATTCGCACGTCGTACCGATCGCGACCAGCTCCGCCTCGTCGATCCGCTCGACGAAGGCGACCAGATGCGGATTGGGCATCGCCACCGCGGTGAACGCCCGGTCGCTGCCCAGCGGCGGCACCGGCGCGTCGACGATCTGCTCGATCCCGGCGCCCTCTCCTCCGGCATGCAGCGGCCATGCGCGCACGTCGAGCCCTGCCGGCCCCGCCGTCTCGCGCACCGTATAGACCCCCGGCGCCACGTCCGCATCGCGCTCGGCCAGCGCGCTCGACGTCTTCAGCTTCACGCGGGCGTGGTCGATCCCCAGCGCCTCGAACCCCATCCGCGCGACGCAGCGCAGGCCGTTGAGGCACGTCTCCGCCTCGCTGCCGTCCGCATTGTACATCGCCATCGCGAAACGGTGGTCGGCGTCGCCCGCGCCCAGCAGCAGCAGCCCGTCGCCGCCGACCGGCCCGCGCCGGTCCGCCAGCGCCCGCGCCACCGCCGCCCATTCGGCCGGCGACAGCGCGATGTCGCGCGCGTCGATCAGGGGAAAATCGTTGCCGGAGCCATGGCATTTCACGAAATCGAACCGCACGTCGCTCATCCTCTGCGGTCCGCATGGCCCGCTTATGTTCTCGTCTGTCGCGCCGTTACACCCCGCCCCCCGGTGTCGGCAAACGATAAAGCCGCGTCACGGCAGGCGATAATGATCCGCCAGCCGGTCGAGCGCCAGCGTCAGCACCAGCCGCCCCGCCCGCGCCGGCCATCCCAGCCCCTTTTCCGCCACCGGCAGCGCCTCGCCGGCACAGATCACCCGCCATGCGATATCGGCGAGGCCCGCGCCCGCTGCCGCCATGGCGGCATCGAACCGCGCCTTGGCCGCGATCTGCGCGGTCGTCGGGTCCAGCCCGCCGCCGCCGCCGCCATCGACCCGCGCCGCCCAGCGCATCGTCACCCGCGGTCCCAGCGCCGCCGTCTCGTAATCGCCGCGCAGCCGCTCGCCCGCCTCGCACTGCCGCGCATCGACCAGCCCGCGCGCGCGCAACCAGCCGAGCGGCGATTCGGCGACGTTCACGCTCACCCGCCGCCCGGTTCCGCCCTTCCCGCCCGTCCCCCCCGCCCCGACGATCGTCCGCTCCACCATCTCGCGCATACGCCTGCCTCCCGACCCAGCCTTCCGAATCGGCTCCGGACTTGCCACAACGTCAGCTTTGTAGGACAGGGCAATAACCGCAGCGGTTAAGGACAAACGATGATTACCGCGATACGAGAGGTACGTAGGGCTCGGAACATGACGCTGGAGCAGGTCGCGCTGCGCTGCTCGCCTCCAACGACCGCGCAGACGATCGGCCGGCTCGAAACCGGCACCCGCACCGTCTCGGTCGCGTGGCTCAACCGCATCGCCGCCGCGCTGGAGGTCGCACCCGCCGATCTCGTCACCCTGCCCGACCGCGCCGCGCTGCCCGTCGCCGCCACGCTCGATGCCAACGGCGCCCATGCGCTGCGCCAGCCGCAGACGCTCGTCCCGCCTCAGCCTGCGTCCGGCGGCATCGCCCTCGTCGTCACCGGCAGCATCGCCGACTATCGTAGCGGCGACCAGCTGTGGTGCGACCTGCGCCCGCCCGCCGCCTTCGCGCTGGCGCTCAACCGCGACGTCCTCGTCCCCCTCCCCGCCGGCCGCTTCCTCTTCGCCCGCCTGATCGGCATCGACGGCGACGCGCTGCTCCTTCTGCCCCTCACCCCCGGCGCCCGCCCCACATCGGTCGCCGCGCCCCCCTGGCTGGCGCAGGCCACCCGCCTCATCCGCACGCTTTAGCTGCACCGCAACATCTGCTAAGGCCACGTCATGCTCAACCTCAACGGCATCACCGTGCGCCTGGGCGGCCGCACGATCCTCGACGGCGCATCCGCGGCCTTGCCGCCCGGCAGCCGCGTCGGGCTGATCGGCCGCAACGGCGCCGGCAAGTCGACGCTCGTCCGCGTCATCGCCGGCATGCTCGAACCCGACGACGGCACCGCCGACATGCCGCGCGGCGCCCGCCTCGGCTATATCGCGCAGGAAGCGCCCTCGGGCACCGCCACGCCGTTCGACACCGTCCTCGCCGCCGACACCGAGCGTGCCGCGCTGATGCTCGAATCCGAAACCAGCGAGGACCCGGACCGCCTCGGCGACGTCTACGAGCGCCTGATCGCGATCGACGCCTACACCGCCCCGATGCGCGCCGCGCAAATCCTGCTCGGCCTCGGCTTCGACGAAACCATGCAACAGCGCCCCCTCGACAGCTTCTCGGGCGGCTGGAAAATGCGCGTCGCCCTCGCGGCACTGCTCTTCTCGCAACCCGACCTGCTGCTCCTCGACGAGCCGTCGAACCACCTCGACCTCGAGGCGGTGATGTGGCTTGAGGATTTCCTCGTCGGCTACAAGGCGACGATCGTCGTCGTCAGCCACGAGCGCGACTTCCTCAACAACGTGGTGGATCACATCCTCCACCTCCAGAACGGCAAGATCACGCTCTACCCGGGCGGCTACGACAGCTTCGAGCGCCAGCGCGCCGAGCGCATGGCGCAGCTCGCCGCGGCCAAGGCGAACCAGGATATCCAGCGCGCCAAGCTGCAGGATTACGTCGCCCGCAACTCCGCCCGCGCCTCCACCGCCAAACAGGCGCAGAGCCGGCAGAAGATGCTCGCGAAGATGCAGCCGATCGCCGAGCTGGCCAACGATCCCTCGCTGTCGTTCGACTTCCCGGACCCCAGCGAGCTCCGGCCCCCGCTCATCACCCTCGATATGGCGAGCGTCGGCTATAGCGAGACGCCGATCCTCAAGCGCCTCAACATGCGCCTCGACCCCGACGATCGCGTCGCGCTGCTCGGGCGCAACGGCAACGGCAAGACGACGCTCGCGCGCCTGCTCGCCGCGCAGCTCGCCCCGATGGACGGCGAGATGGCGTCCTCGGGCAAGATGAAGGTCGGCTATTTCACCCAGTATCAGGTGGAGGAACTTGACGCCGACGACACGCCGCTCGAACATATGACCCGGATCATGAAGGGCGCCAGCCCCGCCGCGGTCCGCGCCCAGCTCGGCCGCTTCGGCTTCTCGGGCGACAAGGCGATCGGCAAGGTGGGCCGCATGTCCGGCGGCGAGAAGGCGCGCCTCGCGCTCGCACTCATCACCCGCGACGCGCCGCACATGCTGATCCTCGACGAACCGACGAACCACCTCGACGTCGACGCGCGCGAGGCACTGGTGCAGGCGCTCAACGCCTATACCGGCGCCGTCGTCCTCGTCAGCCACGATCGCCACATGCTGGAGATGACCGCCGACCGCCTCGTGCTCGTCGACAACGGCACCGCCAGGGAATTCGACGGCACGCTCGACGATTACATTGCCTTCGTGCTCGCTGGCGACAAGCAACCCGAGCCCAAGGCCAAGAAGCCCAAGGGCAAACCGATCGACCGCGATGCCGACAAGCTGCGCCGTAAGACGATCCGCGACACCGAGGCGGAAATCGCAACGCTGACGACTGATCGCAACGCGATCGACCGGGCGATGTTCGATCCGAAGACCGCCGAACCGCGCTTCGCCAAACTCGCGATGAGCGACCTGATGAAGCGCCGCGCCGACGTCCAGGCGCAGATCGAAACGCTCGAAGCGAAATGGCTCGAGGCTACCGAGGCGCTGGAAACCGCGTGATATCGGGCGACGCAACCTCAAAGTTGCGCATCTCCACGTTCCGAGGCATAAGCAACTACGAGGTTGCGTCCTGAGCAACCGGCTGGTTGCATCGCTCGCAACCGAAAGGTTGCCGATGCAGAAGCCCGTCCAAGCCGCCCGCCTGTTCGCCGCGCTCGCCGATCCGACCCGTCTCGCGCTGCTCGTCATCCTGCGCAGCGGAGCGCCCCGGTCAATAGCCCGCCTGTCTGCCAATGCCGGCATGACCCGCCAGGCCGTTACCAAGCATCTGCGTGTCCTTGAGGACGCCGCTCTTGTGTCTGTCACGCGCGACGGCCGCGAAACCCATTACACTTACCGGCCCGGCGCGCTCGATACCGCACGGACCGCGCTCGACGCGATCGCGGGCAATTGGGACGCCGTCACCGCGCCGGCGCCCACGGGCCGCTGACGCCCCGCGCCACCCGGCCCGCACGGCAACGAAAAAAGGCGCGAAGCCGAAGCCCCACGCCCTCGTAAATCCCGGGACAGGCCGGCCTCAGCCCGCCGCGTCGTCCTCGCCCGCAGCATCCGCTGCCGGCCGCTCGAACCACGCCTCGACCTCGCCGTTAAGCTTCAGCGTCAGCGGCCGACCATGACGGTCGACCTTCTTGCCCAGCGCGACGCGGATCCAGCCGGCGGGGCGGTCATATTCCTCGACGTCCTTGCGCTCGACACCCTTGAAGCGGATGCCGATGCCGCGCTCCAACGCGGGCTGGTCGAAATAGGGGCTCGACGGATCGGTCGACAGGCGATCGGGGGGCGTATCGGTCATGCGGTCCGCTTAACCGCATCCCCGCGGCCCCGCCACGAAAAAGCGGCACGGACCGAAGCCCGCGCCGCCTTCCCGACGAAACCCGTGTGTCGGCTCAATAACCGTAGCCATATCCGTAGCCGTCGCCGTAACGGGATCCGTAATCATAATAGCGCTCACGCACGACCACGCGCGGCGGCGGGGGCGGCGGTGCATAATAGCGGTCGCGATACACCACCCGCGGCGGGGGCGGCGGCGCATCGTAATAATAGCCGCGGTCGTAATAACGGTCGCGGTTGCTGCTCGCGACCGCCGCACCGATGCCCAGCCCGACCAGCCCGCCGAGCAGTGCACCCGCCGCGACGTCGCCGCCACCGCGATGGTGGCGATAGCCGCCCCAACGCTGCGCCTCCGCCGGGGCCGCCGCGGTCAGCGCGGTGGCGGCGAGCGCGATACCCAGACCAGCCTTCTTCATAAACGCATTCATGACGCGAACTCCTCATCACAACGCTGGAAGGGGAAACGCACATCGATCCAGGCGTGTTGCATGCGGATTAGGCGAGTCGCCCTGAACCCATCCGGAATGCGGCGTTCATGCGCGGTTTAACCACCCATCGCCCTCACCGGACGCCGCAAACGCAAAAAGGGGCGCCCGATCCCCCGGACGCCCCCTTCAAACCCTCAAACGACGACTTATGCCGCCATCTTCGCCCGGCTCGCCTTCTTACGCTCGTGCGGATCGAGGTGGCGCTTGCGCAGGCGGATCGACTTCGGCGTCACCTCGACCATCTCGTCGTCGTCGATATAGGCGATCGCCTGCTCCAGCGTCGCGCGCTTCGGCGGCGTCAGGCGCACCTGGTCGTCCTTGCCGCCGCTGGCGCGGAAGTTGGTCAGCGCCTTGGTCTTCATCGGATTGACCTCGAGGTCGTCCGGCTTGGCGTTCTCGCCGACGATCATGCCCTCGTACAGCGCCTCGCCATGGCCCACGAATAGGATGCCGCGCTCCTCGAGCGGCCCCAGCGCATAGCTGTTGGCCTCACCAGCGCCGTTCGAGATCAGCACGCCGTTCTTGCGGCCTTCGATCTTGCCCTTGTGGGGGCCGTACTTCTCGAACAACCGGTTCATGATGCCGGTGCCGCGCGTGTCCGACAGGAACTCGCCATGGTACCCGATCATGCCGCGCGACGGCGCGGAGAAGGTGATACGCGTCTTGCCACCGGTCGACGGACGCATGTCGGTCAGCTCCGCCTTGCGCAGGTTCATCTTCTCGACGACCGTGCCCGAATGCTCGTCGTCGACGTCGATGATGACGGTTTCGTACGGCTCGGTCTTGTTGCCGTTCTCGTCCTCGCCGAACAGCACGCGCGGGCGGCTGATGCCGAGCTCGAAGCCCTCGCGGCGCATCGTCTCGATCAGCACGCCCAGCTGCAGTTCGCCGCGGCCCGCGACCTCGAAGCTGTCGCGGTCCGACGCTTCGGTCACCTTCACGGCGACGTTCGATTCGGCTTCGCGGAACAGGCGGTCGCGGATCATGCGGCTCGTCACCTTGCTGCCCTCGCGCCCCGCCATCGGCGAATCGTTCACCGCGAACCGCATCGACAGCGTCGGCGGATCGATCGGCTGCGCATGCAGCGGCTCGCTGACGGTCGTGTCGGCGATCGTGTTCGCCACGGTCGCGATGGTCAGGCCGGCGAGGCTGATGATGTCGCCCGCCTTGGCTTCGTCGACCGGCACGCGGTCGAGGCCGCGGAACGACATGATCTTCGACGCGCGACCGGTTTCGACGATATTGCCGTCGTTATCGAGCGCGTGGATCGGCTGGTTGGTCCGGACCGTCCCCGAATTGACGCGGCCGGTGAGGATGCGCCCGAGGAAGTTGTCGCGGTCGAGCAGCGTGACGAGGAAGGTGAACGGCACGTCCTCCACTTCCACCTTCGGCGCCGGCACGTGGCTGACGATCGTCTCGAACATCGGGATCAGCGTGCCTTCGCGCGCGTCCATGTCGGTCGAGGCATAGCCGTTGCGGCCCGAGGCGTAGAGCACCGGGAAGTCGAGCTGTTCGTCGTTGGCGTCGAGCGACACGAACAGGTCGAACACCTCGTCGAGCACCTCCTGGATGCGCGCGTCGGGGCGGTCGACCTTGTTGACGACGACGATCGGCTTCAGGCCGAGCGCCAGCGCCTTGCCGGTCACGAACTTGGTCTGCGGCATCGCGCCTTCCGACGAATCGACCAGCAGGACGACGCCGTCGACCATCGACAGGATGCGCTCCACCTCACCGCCGAAGTCGGCGTGGCCGGGCGTGTCGACGATGTTGATGCGGATGCTCTCGCCGCCACCCGGGGGCGCCCAGTCGACCGAGGTCGGCTTCGCCAGAATGGTGATTCCACGCTCTTTTTCGAGATCGTTCGAATCCATCGCGCGCTCTTCGACGCGCTGGTTGTCGCGGAAGGTGCCGGACTGGCGGAACAGCTGGTCGACGAGCGTGGTCTTGCCGTGGTCGACGTGCGCGATGATCGCCACGTTGCGGAGGCTCATGGGAATTCCTGATGTGATAGGGTATTGGGCGCGCCCATAGCCGAAATGTTGCGTCGCGGGAAGGGGGGCGGCGGAGAGGGACGTTCGAGGAACGGCCTGCATGGCCGATCGGTTGACCAGCAGGTTTCGATGAGCGGCCCATTTTGCCGCAAGCGATCGGGTTTTGGGAAAGGGCGGCCTGTTCGCTACGGCGCCATGCCGCCCCTGCACCAATCTATTTCAGCGGCAGGAACAGTTCCGCGATCGCTTCACGTTCCGGCACCTCAGGAAAGAAGGTGATGCGCTGGCAGTAGAGCGGGAAGTCCCGCGCTTCCTCGCCGCTGGCCGGTAGCCAATCGCGGTAGAGGTATAGACCAGCAGGCTCCAGATTGTCGGTGTTGCCGACGACGCGCAGCACCGCACAGCGGCCGCCGGGAATGGTGCCGGCCTCGATCCGCTCACCATGCGCCTCAATCGGGCGGTCGGTACCGACGCACAGGTCCATGCGGTATTCGGCCGGAGGCGTCGTGCGCGGATCGGAGTGGAAAACGTTGAAGGTCGGGCTGGCCTTCGGCGACAGCCCGGTTGCTTTACGCCAAGCGATGAACCGCTGGATGGTCGCGCCGATCGTCGCCGGGTCGCCGCGATGTTCCATGATTGCCACCGGCGTCGGGGTCACGTTGCGGATCGTCACGTCGTCAGGGGTATAGGTCGTCTGCATGAGCTTGCTCCTCGCATTGTTGAGAGGCCCGAAGGCCGCAAGCCACGGCTCCCAATCGGGAGCTCTCCTGAACGACGACGGCGACTGCCCGAACCGTTGCCGAAAGGCGCGGGCGAAGGCATCCGGGGCATCGTAACCGGCATCCATCGCTATGTCAGTGACGCTCTGAGCGTCCCGATAGGCCAGCCGGTGGGATGCCCGCTTCATGCGGGCGAGCTGGATATAGCGATGCACGGACAGCCCGAAAGTCGCCGTGAACTGTCGGTGGAAATGGTATTTCGAGAAGGCCGCGATGCCGCTTACCGCATCCAGGTCCAGATCATCGTCCAGATGCCGGTCGATATGATCCAGCACTCGCTGCATCCGGGCATGGTAATTGTGAAGCGCCGCCTTCATCGTCCTATCCTCCGTGGCGACACCAGCTAGGCGCTCACGGATATGATGCGCTCGATCGATCTTGCGATTCTAGCATAGCCCGATGGACATTCCCGAAAACGAACGCACAAAAGCAATTCCGCCGCGCCGATCGCGCTGACGGTCGCCTTCGGAGTCCGCTGTCCCGAAACCTGTTCTTGATTGCCTTTTCCCGAAACGGCCTGTGCGCCATGGGAAAAAGGGAATGGCAGGACGGTCCGGTTGGCGGCAGGCGGCGATGGCCGGATCGCCGCACCCGCCGCTGTCCTGTACGCCCCCGATCCGCTATACCGCCGCCATGGCCACGCCCACCCTCGCCCTGCCCTCTGCCGGCCGGCGCCGCATGGGGGGCATGTCCGGACGGGACCGACCCTCCCCTTTCGTCCACGGCCCGAACGTGGCGCGGATCATTGCTCGCACACCGCGCCGGCGTATTATTCAAATGACACACTTGAACCCCGCCCCCGCAACCGGCACATTGCGGGCGACGACCGGGCCGATGCCCGCTGGAGGACGATGATGGCGACGACCGCCGATACGCTGACTGCGCAGACGACGGGGCAACCGGGGCTGGTGCTGACCCCGCCCGATCCCGTGCCGACCGTTCAGGCCGAGCGCGCCGCCGGCCTCGTGCCGATCGACGACGCCAAGAAGACGCAGCTCGAGACGCGCGTCGACACCTTCGTGCGCGATCTCGTCGCCGAGGACGTCAACAGCCCCGAATTCGGCCGCCGCGTCGATGCGATCACCGCGATGGGGGCGAAGGAAATTCGCGAGGCGGCGGGCCAGTCGAACCGTTTCCTCGACCGCCCGATCCGCGCGATGGACAAGGACAGCGGCGTCGGCGCCGATCTGGCGCAGTTGCGGCGGGTGATCGAGGATCTCGATCCGGGCCGGAAGGGCGCGCTGTCGGGACCGAAGAAGATCTTCGGCATCATCCCGTTCGGCTCGAAGATGCGCGACTATTTCGAAAGCTACCAGTCGTCACAGACCCACATCAGCGCGATCCTGAAGAATCTCGCGTCCGGCAAGGACGAATTGCTGATGGACAATGCCGCAATCGACACCGAACGCGCCAATCTCTGGTCGGCGATGGGCCGGCTCGAACAGATGATCCACCTCAGCAAGGCGATGGACGCGCGGCTGGAGGACACGGCCAACGAACTCGACCATACCGATCCCGCCAAGGCCAAGGCGATCCGCGAGACGGCGCTGTTCTACACGCGTCAGCGCACGCAGGACCTGCTCACCCAGATGGCGGTGACGGTGCAGGGCTATCTGGCGCTCGACCTCGTCAAGAAGAACAACGTCGAGCTGGTGAAGGGCGTCGACCGCGCCTCCACCACCACCGTATCGGCACTGCGCACCGCGGTGACGGTGGCGCAGGCGCTGACCAACCAGAAGCTGGTGCTCGAATCGATCACCCAGCTCAACACGACGACCGCGAACATCATCGATTCGACCGGCAAGCTGCTGCGCTCGAACACCGCGGCGATCCACGAACAGGCCGCCGCCTCGACGATCCCGCTCGAGACGCTGCAGCGCGCCTTCCAGAATATCTACGACACGATGGATGCGATCGACACGTTCAAGCTGAAGGCGCTCGATTCGATGAAGACGACGGTCACCGCGCTCGGCAGCGAGGTGGAGAAGTCCAAAGGCTATATCGCGCGCGCCGAGGGCGCCAGCCAGGGCGCGCTGAAGGGGCCGGGCGGCGACCCGTATCGCCTGGAATCGGTGTGACCGCATGACCGAGGTCGACCAGCAGATCGAGCGTGCGCGCGCCGCGATGGCGCGGATCAGCCAGGATTATCGCGGCCAGGTGAGCACGCAGTATCGCGCGCACGGCAAGCGGCTGAAGCGCAAGGCGACCAGCGTCGGCACCCGGCTGGCGATGATCTGCGCGATCAATGCGATCATCCTGATCGCCGCTGCGGTGCTCGGCATGGTCGTTCCGCTGGGGCTGTTCGGCGGGCTTGCGGTACTGCTGCTCATGGCGGCGGTGACGATCGGGATCGCCATCGCCCCCGCCGCCCGCGCGCCGAGCGAAAAGGTGCTGCGCGAGGTCGATATCAAGGCGTTGCCCGCCAAGACCGAACGCTGGCTCGAGGCGCAGCGCCCCGCTCTGCCCGCTCCCGCCCGCGGGCTGGTCGACCAGATCGGCGTGCGGCTGGAAACGCTCTCGTCCCAACTCGGCCGTATCGAGGGGCGCGAGGAGGAGGCGTTCGAGGTCCGTCGTCTGATCGGCGAACAATTGCCGGCCTTCGTCAAGGATTACGCGCGCGTTCCCGAGCCGTTGCGCCGGGTCGAGCGCAACGGCCGGACGCCGGACGCCGAACTGGTCGCCGGCCTCCGGCTGATCGAGCAGGAGATCGCCGACATGACGGCGCGGCTGGCACAGAACGACCTCGACAGCCTGTCGACGCGTGGCCGCTATCTCGAGATCAAGTATCGCGATGAGACGGGCACCACGCCGGGACAGTAATGCGCGGATTTTAGCGTTGACCTGAAGCAACTTGCCTGGCGCGGGTCTTGCCTGATCGGCCGGGCTGCGCCATTCCACCGCTTCATGGCGACGAAAGACGACGGGCAACAGCGGGATGGCGATCCCGGCAGAGAGGCCGGGGGCGTGCCGGCCCGGGGGACGATCGACAGCGGTCACGACGATCCGATCGGCCGCCCCGGCCTCCATCACTGGCGCGAAAGCACGATCACCCGCCCCGGCCTCGACGATCGCGGCAGTGTGTTCTTCGCCGCGATCGAGATGACGCGGATGCCGATGGTGCTGACCGACCCCAATCTCGACGACAATCCGATCGTCTTCGCCAACAAGGCGTTCCTCGACCTCACCGGTTACGAGGAGAACGAGGTGGTGGGGCGCAACTGCCGGTTCCTGCAGGGCGCGCAAACCGATCGCGGCGCGGTCGCCGAACTGCGCGACGCGATCGAGGCGCATCAGTCGATCGCGCTCGAGCTGCTCAACTATCGCCGCGACGGCACACCCTTCTGGAATGCGGTCTTCATCGGCCCGGTCTACGACACCGGTGGGACGTTGCTCTATTTCTTCGCCAGCCAGCTCGACGTCACCCGCCGCCGCAACACCGAACAGAGCTACCGCCAGGCGCAGAAGATGGAATCGATCGGCCAGCTCACCGCCGGCCTCGCGCACGACTTCAATAACCTCCTCCAGGTCGTAAACGGCAACCTCGACCTGCTCGCCGCGGTGACCGAAAGCGAGCGCGCCAAGCGCTATGTCGCCGCCGCGCAATCCGCCGCCGAGCGTGGCGCCAAACTGACCCGCCAGCTGCTCGCCTTCGCCCGCAAGACCCGGCTGGAACCGCGGCCGGTCGATTTGAGCCACCTCGTCACCGAATTCGGCGACGTCATCGAAAGCTCGGTCAACAAGCGCGTCGAGCTGCACTTCAGCCTGCGCCGCAGCCTCGCGCATGTCGTCGTCGATCCCGACCAGCTCGAGATGGCGCTGCTCAACATCGTCAACAATGCCCGTGACGCGATGCCGCAGGGCGGCGTGGTGACGATCGCGACGCTGCCGCTGCGGCTCGACGACACCAGCCGCGACCTGGAGCCCGGCAGCTACGTCATGCTCGAGGTCCGCGACGAGGGCACCGGCATGCCGCCCGAGGTACTGGAACGCGCGGTGGAGCCGTTCTTTACGACCAAGGGCGTCGGCCAGGGAACGGGGCTCGGCCTCGCCATGGCGAGCGGGTTCGTCCGCCAGTCGGGCGGACGACTGGAGATTGACAGCGATCCCGGCCACGGCACGACGGTGCGCATGATCTTTCCGATCGCCCGCGACAGCTTGGCGGAGGCGGAAGACGAACCGGTGGAATCGACCGCGGTCGCACCGACCCCGCCCAGCGGCTATGCCGACCATGTCCTCGTCGTCGACGACAATGAAGAAGTGCTCTCACTCGCCAGCGAGATCCTGACCAGCGCCGGCTATCGCGTCACCACCGCGATCAGCGGCGAAGACGGGCTGAAGGCGTTCGAGCGGGTCCATGCCGACGACCACGTCGACCTGTTGTTCACTGACCTCGTCATGCCCGGCGGCATGAACGGGCTGATGCTGGCCGATGCGGTGATCGAGCATGATCCCACCGTCTCGGTGTTGCTGACCACCGGCTATAACGAGGAACTGGTCGTCAACGGCCCGCGCAAGCGCGCGACCGACGTGCTCAGCAAACCCTATCGCCGGTCCGAACTGCTCGACCGCGTGCGCCAGGCGCTCAACCGGCGCGGCAGCGGCGGACCGCGACGCCAGCGCTCGGACTTCGGCGCGGCGGAAGCATGACGGGAAATGGTGGGCGCTGACGGGTTCGAACCGCCGACCTACTCGGTGTAAACGAGCCGCTCTACCAGCTGAGCTAAGCGCCCCGGCACGGGGAACGCCGCTCCTGCCAAAGCGCGGTGCGATCCGCAAGGGGCAACCCGGCTACATCTTGCGGACCGCGACCATATAGCCGCGCATCGCCTCGCTGGCGCGGGGCGACAGCGCCATGAAGGCGCGGCGCCGGTCGACGGGGTCGGGATGGCGGATGAATAGCGCCATCTCGGTCATCTTGGTGATCCAGCGCAGCGCGGTGGTCGGGGCGACGCCGGCGGCGATACACAGGCTCGATACGCTGACCCGCGTTCCCTCCAGCTCGGCGGCGTAAAGGTCGAGCAGCATGTCCCAGGCCGGGTCCTCGAACAGCGCCTCGCCGCCGAACTGGCCGAAGAACAGGCCCCGCTTCTGGCGCAGCGCGATCAGGCGGCGCACCTCCTGCGCGCGCACCTGCGACGTCAGGGCGGGCGATGCCGGCTCCGCGCCATAGCCGGGCCGGCGGTCGGCGACGTCGCTGGCGGCGAGGTGGACGTCGCGGCTGAGGTCGCTGACCAGCCGTGCGATCTCCGCGACGCGGACGTTCAACCGGTTCAACGGTTCGCCGGGCAGCACGGACCGCTCGTGGCCGAACGGGTCGCGATCATGTTCCTGCACGCGTTCGGGCAAGGGGTCGTGCAGCACCGGGATCGGCGGCGCTGCCGCGGCGATCAACGTCGCGACCCGTTCCGCCATCGTCGGGGCGCAGAGCCAGTGGATGTTCGCCCCGGGCAAGTAACCAGTGACCAGATCGATCTGGTCCGCCGTGATCGCGACGACGACGGGCATCGCTGCCGCATCGGCGTAATGGCCCAGGATCGGCAGCACGGCGTCGAGCCGGTCGTCATCGATCCCGCTCGCCTCGACCACCAGCACCGGCCAGCCGGCGAGCTGCGGCAGCGTGTCCTCCACCGCCGCCCACGGCACCCGCCGCATCAATCGCCCGCCGGCCTGCTCGATCGCCGTCTCTAACGGCCCGGCTGCATCGGCGATCAGCAGCATGGCGCTGCCCACCACCGTATAGGGACAGGCCGCGCCTGCCGTCGTCCTGCTCCCGTCAACCATCGCCATCCGCATGGTGACAGGATAGGGAAGCTGGCCGCCGGATCGCGCCCATTCACCTCCATTTCAGCGGCGACGGCGTACGCCGAAGCATGCTGGTCGACATGACATCTCCGAAATGGAGGAAACGCAATATCAGTCGAGCGACTTGACGATCTCCTCGACCATCTTCTTGGCGTCGGCGAGCAGCATCATCGTATTGTCCATGTAGAACACGTCGTTGTCGACGCCGGCATAACCGACCCCGCCCATCGAGCGTTTAATGAACAACACGGTCTTCGCCTTCTCGACGTCGAGCACCGGCATGCCGTAGATGGGCGAGGTCTTGTCGGTCTTGGCAGCGGGGTTGGTGACGTCGTTGGCGCCGATGACGAAGGCGACGTCGGTCTGTGCGAATTCGGAGTTGATGTCCTCCAGCTCGAACACCTCGTCATACGGCACGTTCGCCTCGGCGAGCAGCACGTTCATATGGCCCGGCATGCGGCCCGCGACCGGGTGGATCGCATATTTGACGCGGACGCCATGTTCCTTGAGCTTGTCGCCCATCTCGCGCAGCGCGTGCTGCGCCTGCGCCACCGCCATGCCATAACCCGGCACGATGATGACCTGTTCGGCCTGGCTCATCAGGAAGGCGGCGTCCTCCGCCGATCCGCGCTTCCACGGTCGGTCGATCTTGGCGCCGTCGCCGCCACCGCCGCCGCTCTCCGCACCGAAGCCGCCGGCGATGACGCTGATGAAGCTGCGGTTCATCGCCCGGCACATGATATAGCTGAGGATCGCGCCCGAGGACCCGACCAGCGCACCGGTGATAATCATCGCGCTGTTGTGCAGCGTGAAGCCCATCGCGGCGGCGGCCCAGCCCGAATAGCTGTTGAGCATTGACACGACGACCGGCATGTCGGCGCCGCCGATCGGGATGATGAGCAGGAAGCCGATCGCGAAGCTGAGGATCGTGACCGTCCAGAAGATCCAGGGGCTCTGGTCCTGCGTGAAATAGGCGATCAGGATCAGGATCGCGGCGAGCACGCCCAGATTGATAACGTGGCGGCCGGGCAGCATGATCGGCTTGCCGCCCATGTTGCCGTTCAGCTTGAGGAAGGCGATGACCGAGCCCGAGAAGGTGATCGCGCCGATCGCGACGCCCAGCCCCATCTCGATCCGGCTGACCGGGCGGATGACCGCAAAGGGTTCGCCGATCATCGGGATCACCATGTCGGCGATGCCGAAGGCGACCGGGTTGAGATAGGCGGCACAGGCGACCAGCACCGCGGCGAGGCCGACGAGGCTGTGGAAGGCGGCGACCAGCTGCGGCATGTCGGTCATCGCGATCCGGCGCGCGGTGACGATGCCGATGATCGCGCCGATGCCAATCGCGGCGACCAGTTCGATGACGGTCAGATAGTCGACCCGCGCCAGCAGCGCGGTATAATCCGCGCCCTGCACCACCAGCCGGTCGACCGGCACGTGCGTCACCAGCGTCGTCACCACCGCGATCGTCATGCCGATCATGCCGAAGCGGTTGCCGCGCTGGCTGGAGGTCGGCGACGACAGGCCGCGCAACGCGAGGATGAAGCACACCCCCGCCACCAGATAGGCCAGCGCCGCGAACGAGCTGCCTGTGCTTACGTGTTCCATCCTACCCCCAGATCATCGAACGACGACGGTCATCCCCGGCACGTCAGTGCTTCGCGGGCGCCGGCCGGTCCTTCTTCTTGTACATCGCCAGCATGCGGCTGGTGACGGCGAAACCGCCGAAGATGTTGATGCTCGCCAACACCACGCCGAGCAGCCCCAGCCATTTCGACGAGGCACTGCCTGCCGCCGCCCCCGCGATCAGCGCACCGACGATGATGACCGACGAGATCGCGTTGGTCACCGCCATCAGCGGCGTATGCAGCGCCGGCGTGACCGACCAGACGACGTAATAGCCGACGAAACACGCCATCACGAAGATCGACAGGATTGATACGAAGTCCATGGGCTACTCCTAATCCTCCCCGGAGCGGGGAGGGGGACCATCCGCAGGATGGTGGAGGGGGGTGGCCACGAGCGACGCAGTCGCGGCGGCCACGGAATCGGCATTGCGCACCATATCGGTTGCCGTGATCGGCATCACGCGAGAGCCATCGTCTTTCCGAAAACGGTTCCGCGATCGATCGTGCCGTTGCGCTGCCGGCTGGGCATGGGTCTCGCCGTCCACTGCGATGGTGAGCCGCGCGTCCGGGCGATGGAAATCGGCCACATAGGGGCCGACAGGATGCCTCCTGAGGAAGCGAAGCCCCGTCGCGCCGCCACGCAACCGTTGCCCCAACAGCACTTCGGGATACCTCATCGACCGCCGCAAGGCGCGGGCCAGCACGACCTCGGGCCGCAATATCCGGCGCACGCCCCCTCCACCGCCTTCGGCGGTCCCCCTCCCCTTGCCGGGGAGGATCATGTCAGAAGCCGTGCGCTGACGACCTGTCCGTTGCGGGTCAGGCGCACCGCGTCGCCGATCTCTTCGTCGAGTACCGGCTTGCCCGCATCCTTGTCCCAGAAGGTCGACAGGAAATTGTACAGGTTGCGGCTGAACAATGCCGAGGCATCGGCGGGCAGGCGCGAGGCGACGTTGCGGTGGCCGACGATCCTGACGCCGTGGCGCGTCACGATCTCGCCCGCGACCGCGCCCTCGACGTTGCCGCCCTGCTCCACCGCCAGATCGACGATGACGCTGCCTGGCTTCATGCTGGCGACCTGCGCGTCGCTGATGAGCCGGGGCGCCGGTCGACCGGGGATCAGCGCGGTGGTGATGACGATGTCCTGCTTGGCGATATGCGCCGAGACCAGCTCGGCCTGCGCCGCCTTGTATTCGTCGCTCATCTCGCCGGCATAGCCGCCGCTGCCTTCGCCCTCGATGCCCTTGACGTTCTCGACGAAGATCGGCTTGGCGCCAAGCGACTGGATCTGCTCGCGCGTCGCCGAGCGGACGTCGGTGGCGGACACCTGCGCGCCCAGCCGGCGCGCGGTCGCGATCGCCTGCAGCCCGGCGACGCCGACGCCCATCACGAACGCCTTGGCGGCGCTGACCGTCCCTGCGGCGGTCATCATCATCGGAAAGGCGCGGCCATATTCCGACGCGGCGTCGAGCACCGCCTTGTAGCCTGCCAGGTTGGACTGCGACGACAGGATGTCCATCGACTGCGCGCGGGTGATGCGCGGCATGAACTCCATCGCCAGCGCCTCATAGCCCGCCGCGGCGTACGCATCGACGCGAGCGCGATCACCGAAGGGATTGAGGCCGGCGACGATCCAGGCGCCCGCGGCGGCTCCGGCCAGTCCGGCGGGGTCGGGGCCCTGCACGCCCAGCACGATATCGGCGCCCGCCAGCGTCGCGGCCCGGTCGCCGACGCTGGCGCCGGCATCGCGATAGGCCTGGTCGGCATAGGTGGCGGCGTCGCCGGCCCCCGCCTCGACCGCGACCGCGGCGCCCAGGGCGATGAATTTCTTGGCGGTTTCCGGCGTCGCGGCAACGCGCCTTTCGCCGTCGGCATGCTCCTTGAGGACGGCGATCTTCATGCTGGCGGCGCTTACGAGATCAGCCAGATCACGAGCACGGCGATCACCGCACAGGCGATCGTGCCCCAGAACATCATTTTCGTCACGCTCGAATAGGTCGCCTCATGCGCCTTCAGGTCACCATTGCCGGCCATCATCCAACCCCTATCTGCCCGCGGCGCCGTGCGCCTTTGGCGGGTTACCTGCCCGCAAAGATCCGTTGCCGTCAAGGCAAGCAAAGAGTGGGGCGCGCTTAAGCCCGCCTTTACCGGTCCATTGTATCACCTGCCCCGAACCGGGACGGGAAAAATTATGACGCGCAACGGGCAGCGCCTGCTTCTGCTGATCGACGACGAACCCGCGCAGCGCCGATTGGTGTCGGCGCTGGCGGCACGGGCCGGCTGGCGATCGATCTTCGCCGCCGATGGCGAAATGGCGCTCGCCCAACTGGGCACGCAGGACGGGATGCAGCTGGATGCGATCCTGCTCGACCATTGGGCACCCGACGCCGATGCCGCGCCGCTGATCGCCGAACTGCGCGAACGTCGCCCCGCCCTACCGATCCTGATGCTCACCGCCAACGGTTCGGTCGCGCATGCCGTCGCCGCGATGCGCGCCGGCGCCACCGATTTCCTGGTCAAGCCGCTCGCGCCCGAACGGCTGCTTGCCGCGCTGGAGGCAACGGTCGCCGGTACCGCCGCGGGCGAATTGCGCCCGCTGACCGAGAAGATCCCGGCGCTGCTCGCCTTCGACGAGATCGTCGGATCGTCGCCCGATTTCCGCGCTGCGCTGGCGATCGCGGCGAAAGCGGCGCGCGCCCGCGTGCCGGTGCTGGTCGAGGGGGAGAGCGGCGTCGGCAAGGAGGTGGTCGCCGATGCGATCCACGCCGCCAGTCCGCGGTCCAAGAAACCGATGGTCACCGTCAATTGCGGTGCGATCCCCGCCAATCTGGTCGAATCCGAGCTGTTCGGGCATGAAAAGGGCGCGTTCACCGGCGCGTTCGAACGCAAGATCGGCAAGTTCGCCGATGCCGACGGCGGCACCATCCTGCTCGACGAGATCGGCGAGATGCCGCTGGAGACGCAGGTCAAGCTGCTGCGGGTCCTGCAATCGGGGGAAATTCAGCCGATCGGCGCGCGCCATGCCCGCGAGGTCGACGTCCGCGTCATCGCCGCGACCAACAAGAAGCTGCTTGAGGAGGTCGAGGCGGGGCGCTTCCGCGAGGACCTCTATTACCGACTCAACGTCGTGCAGGTCACGATCCCGCCGCTGCGCGAGCGGCTGGGCGACGTGCCGGCGCTGGCCCGACACCTGCTGGCACGGATCGCGCAGCAGCCGGGGCTGCGTCCGCTCGGCATCACCGACGATGCGCTGGCGTTGCTGGTGCAATACGACTGGCCGGGCAACGTCCGCCAGCTTCAGAACGCGCTCTTCCGCGCGGCCGTGCTGTGCGAAGGCGCGGCGCTGACCCGCGCCGACTTCCCGCAGATCGCGGCGCTGGGCGACCGGCGTACCGGCGTGATCGGATCGGCTGCAGTCTCGGGCGGGGGCGTCACGCTGTTCCGGCCGGACGGCAATCTGCGTCCGCTCGAGGACATCGAGGCGGACGTCATCCGCCTTGCCATCGGCCACTATCGCGGCCGGATGACCGAGGTCGCGCGGCGGCTGGGGATCGGCCGGTCGACGCTCTATCGCAAGCTGGGCGAGCTCGGCATCGACAACGCCGCCGCCTGACCCTGCCATCATCGCGATCCGGTGCTAGGGTGCCGGGCATGTCCTTCGCCGATCGCCATATTCTCGTCACCGGGGCCGCATCCGGAATCGGCCTCGCCACCGCACGCCATCTCGCCGACGCCGGGGTCGCGCGTCTGGTGCTGGTCGATCGCGATGCGGCGGCGGTGGCGCGGATCGTGCTGCCCTGCACGCTCGACCTGCTGCCCGGCGACGTCGCCGACGAAGCCTTCTGGGACAGCGCCGCGCCCTATCTGGTCGGAATCGACGGCGCAGTCGTCAATGCCGGCGTCGCCGGTGCCGGTGCGATCGTCGATCTAGACTTCAGCGAATGGCGGCGCATCCTCGGCGTCAATCTCGACGGCGCGTTCCTGACGTTGCGCGCGGCGATGCGGGCGATGCCCGGTGGCGGTGCGATCGTCGCCACCGCTTCGGCCGCGGGGATCAAGCCGGAGGTCGGCGTCGCCGCGTATGGCGCGTCCAAGGCGGCGCTGATCCATCTCGTCAAGGTCGCCGCCAGAGAGGGGGCCGCCACCGGTATCCGCGTCAACGCGATCGCACCCGCCGGGGTGGAAACGCCGGTGTGGGACGCGGTCCCGATGTTCGCCGATCGGGCGGCCGCGATCGGCCGCGATGCCGCCTTCGCCGAGCTGGCGGCGCTGGCGACCCCGCTCGGCCGCTATGCCAAGCCGGAGGAGATCGCCGCGCAAATCGCCTTCCTGCTGTCCGACGCCGCCGCGCTCGTCACCGGCGCCTGCTTGGTCAGCGACGGCGGCTACACGCTGTAACTTACCAGAGCACGCCCTTGTGCGGCGTGATCGGGCCGGGCGCCTGATCGCCGATCGACTGCAGCAGGTCGATTTCGATCGTCCGGCACATCGCGGTCAGGGGTACGTCGTGCACGGTGTTGGCGAACGGATCGACCAGATCTTCGCCGATCTGCAGCACCGCGAGGAACATCAGCCCCGCCACCGTCGATCCCAGCGGCGTCGCGAAGCCCAGCGTCTCGACCAGACCGATCGGCAGCAGGATGCAGAAGACATGGGTGAACAGGGTCGGGAAGAAGCGATATTGATTGGGCAGCGGCGTGTTCTTCAGCCGCTCCATGCCGCCCTGCGCGTTGGCGATATCGACCAGCGTCGATTCCATCCGCGACTGCTGGATGGTGTCGATCCAGCCGGCGCGGCGCGCATCGTCGATGCGGCGCCCGGTGCCGTCGAGCAGGCCGTTGGCGATATTGGTCCGCGCCAGCGCCGGCTCCGCCTCGCCGCGTGACAGATATTGCAGCACCTGATCGTCGACCGGCTGGCGGCGCAGCTGGCAGCGCAGGGCATTCACATAGGCGATCTGGCGCAGCACGATCGTGCGGCGCATGTCGTGCGCCTCGCCGATCGGCAGGAAGTTGCGCGCCTCGCGGCTGAGGCTGCGCGAGGCGTTAATCATCGATCCCCACAGCACCCGCCCTTCCCACCAGCGCTGGTAGGCGGAATTGTCGCGGAAGCCGATCAGCAGCGCCAGCACCGTACCGAACAGCGTCAGCGGCAGCGAAGGCGCCCTGAACGGCAGCAGGTAATAGGTGACCGTGACGATGACGTCCCAGATGAACAGGACGAGCAGCGGCTTCCAGACTTCGGAGACGATGCGGGTGAGGCGAGGGGTGGATGCGACGATCATAGCGTGTCCAGATGGTGTCGAAGCGGCCCGAACGCATCAACAATCAAGATGCTGCAACGCAAAATCACGATTCAGTCACCGACCAGCGCACGATCGCGCATTCCGCGCCACACTTTCAGTGCCTGCACGGTCGCCGCGACGTCATGGACCCGCAGGATCTGGACGCCGGCCTCCGCGCCTTTCAGTGCCAGCGCGAGACTGCCGCCGAGCCGTGCCGACACCGGCGCTTCATTGTCGAGCGCACCGATCATCCGCTTGCGGCTGACCCCGAGCATGATCGGGCAGCCCAGACCGTGGAACAGCGCTATCCCGTTGATAAGGGCAAGGTTGTCGGACAGCGACTTGCCGAAGCCGATGCCGGGATCGACGATGATCCGCGACCGGTCGATGCCGGCGGCGACGACCGCGGCGATCCGCGCCTCCAGCCAGTCGAACACTTCGATCGCCACGTCGCGATAGCCCGTGCGGGCATGGCCGCCGTCCTTGGGGTCGGGCGAGTGCATCAGCACGACCGGGCAGCGCGCGCGCGCCACCACCTCCACCGCGCGATCGTCCCACAGCAGCGCGGAGACGTCGTTGACGATGTGCGCGCCCGCCGCCAGCGCCGCTTCCATCACCGCCGCCTTGCGGGTGTCGATCGACACCGGCGTGCCGCTGCGCGCGAGCCGTTCGACGACGGGGACGACGCGGGCGATCTCGTCGCCCTCCCACACCGCCGCGGCACCGGGCCGCGTCGATTCGCCGCCGAGGTCGACCAAAGCAGCCCCCGCCGCCGCCATGTCGACGCCCGCCGCGGCCGCCGCGGCGGGATCGTCGCCGTGCCGGCCGCCGTCCGAGAAGCTGTCGGGCGTGACGTTGAGGATGCCCGCGACCAGTGGCTGGTCGAACCGCAGGGTGCGCGCACCCAGCTGCAACGCCGGACGCGGCGCGGTGATGGCGGCGTGCAGCTGTACGGCGCGGGAACCGAGGGCGGCGACGTCGGCGACCGGGATCGTGCGGCGCGTGCCGGCCTCGATCACCTCATAAGCGGCGAACCATTGCATCCCGCCGGCCAGCCGCGCAACGCTGCCGTCCTCGTGCGTCACGGGGGTATCGACGAACTGGACGGGGCGCAGGTGCATCATCGTCTCCCCCCTCCCCGCAAGGGAGGAACGCGTTACGGTTGCGTCGCCAGCAGGTAGGTCTGGCGCAGGGTGTCGATCGGCTGCAGCTTGCCCGCGGCTTCGTGGTGCCAGAAGGTCCAGCCGTTGCATGCCGGTGCGCCCTGCAACGTCGCGCCCAGCTTGTGGATCGACCCGGTCGCGCCGCAGTCGCTGAGCAGGCTGCCGTCGGCGCGGATCGTCACGCGGAAGCGGCGCTTCGCATCGGTCAGCACCGCGCCGGGCGTCAGGTAACCGTTCTCGACCAGCACGCCGAACGCCACCTTGGGCTGCTGGCGCGGGCTCTGCATCGTCGCGAGCGCCGATTCGTCGAGCGGCAGCGCGGCGGCGATCCGCTCCTCCGCCGCCGCGATATAATCGCCCTCGCGCTCGATGCCGATCCAGTGACGGCCGAGACGCTTCGCCACCGCGCCGGTGGTGCCGGTGCCGAAAAACGGATCGACGACGATGTCGCCGGGCTTCGTACAGGCGAGCAGGATGCGGTACAGCAGCGCCTCCGGCTTCTGCGTCGGATGGACCTTCACCCCGCCCTTCTTGAGCCGCTCGCCGCCGCCGCAGATCGGAAATTCCCAGTCCGAGCGCATCTGCAGCTCGTCGTTCAGCGTCTTCATCGAACGATAGTTGAAGGTGTATTTCGCGCCCTCGCCCTTCGAGGCCCAGATCAGCGTCTCGTGCGCGTTGGTGAAGCGGGTGCCGCGGAAGTTCGGCATCGGATTGGCTTTCCGCCAGACGATGTCGTTGAGGATCCAGTAGCCGAGGTCCTGCACTGCCGCGCCGACGCGGAAGATGTTGTGATAGCTGCCGATCACCCAGATCGTGCCGTCATCCTTGAGGATGCGGTGCGCCTCGGCCAGCCAGGCGCGGGTGAAGGCGTCATAGGCGGCGAAGGTGTCGAACTTGTCCCATTCGTCGGTGACCGCATCGACGTGGCTGCCGTCGGGCCGGAACAGTTCGCCGCCCAGCTGCAGGTTATAGGGGGGATCGGCGAAGACCATGTCGACCGACTTGTTGGGCAAGGCCCGCATCGCCGCGATGCAATCGCCGCGGACGATTTGGTCGAGCGGCAGCGGGCCGGCGGGCGCTTTGGCGGGAGTCGCCACCGCTGCGCGCGCCGCGATGCGCGGCTGCCTGACCTTGTCGATTACTGGCATGACGTCCCCCTTGTCCGCCTATTCGCGTCGAACAGGGGACTCGCGTCAAGCACGCATTGGTTAACGCCGCTGCCACGACGGCGGCCGACGGCCGCCACCGTCGCCCGTCCCGCCCAAGATATGGGGAAGGCGATTCCGCCCCTACCCCAGCACTGGGGGTGTGACTCAAAAGACTCAGGCGGCAAAATGCTTGGCGTCCAGCGGCAGTTGCGGCGCCGCAGGCGCGGTATCCGCCGTGATTCGGGCGTAGGCAGCGGCGACGGGTGCAAAACTGCGGCGGTGAATCGGCGTCGGCCCATGGTCGCGCAGCGCGGCGAGATGGTGCCTGCAGCCATAGCCCTTGTTCGAATGCCAGTGATATTGCGGATGTGCGGCGGCATGGTCGAGCATGATGCCGTCGCGCAGATGCTTGGCGACGATCGAGGCCGCGGCGATCGACAGGCTGTGCGCGTCGCCGGACACGATCGCGGTGGCGGCATAGGACCAGCGCGGCAGGCGGTTGCCGTCGACCAGCACATGCCCCGGATCGCAGCCGAGCCGCGCCACCAGCGCATCGACGGCCAACGTCATCGCCTTCATCGTCGCCCAATAGATGTTGAGCGTGTCGATCTCCGCCGGCTCGACGATGCCGACGCCATAGACGCCGCGCGCCTGGATCAGCCCGCACAGGCGCGCGCGCTCGGCGGCGGAGAGCTTCTTGGAATCGTCGATACCGCGCGGCACGCCTTTGGCGGGCAGCACGACGGCGGCTGCGACCACCGGCCCGGCGAGCGGACCGCGCCCCGCCTCGTCCACCCCGGCAACGGGCGGCAGGCAGGATTTTTCGTGGTTCAGTCCGGGCATGCGTCAGGTCCGATCGTCGAACGGCACGCGGCCGAGCGCGTGCCCCATCGGCCCATGC